>Ga0078972_1000286_pt1 | contig 210144 bp, 224 predicted proteins | sample YelNatPaOPGAMG01_FD_67568 | JGI IMG/M metagenome (GOLD analysis project Ga0078972, IMG submission 67568) | Hot spring thermophilic microbial communities from Obsidian Pool, Yellowstone National Park, USA - OP-RAMG-01 (SPADES assembly) (version 2) | ecosystem: Environmental > Aquatic > Thermal...
CCTTCCTAACAAAGGAATACATAACCCATCTGGATCTATTCCTTTTTTCTTCTTTCGATCATAATCTAAAACAGTTTAGAGAAATCGTCATAGACTTTCTTTCTATGCCCAATGAAAAGGACGATGACTTGCTTTCTCGTCCTGTCAATTTCGTAGATTGCGCGATAATCTCCCACTCTAAGGCTCCAGAAGTTTGAATGCTTCAGAACTTTTCCAACTCTTTCGGGATTATCCTTCAAATCCCTCAATCTTTCCACTATTCTAACTTTTGTCGTGCGCTCAATTTTTTCCAGTTCTTTGGCAGCTTTTGGATGTAAAAGTACAGTGAACGTCACTACAATTCCTCAAGTGGGATGAGGGATTCGGGATGTTTCTTCGCTTCCTCGCTACGTTTTGTCAGCATTTTGAAGAATTCGCGTGTCTTTTCGCGTTCCTCATAGAATGCCAGTATTGTTTTTATGGCGTCGCTTCGGCTTTTGAACTTGCCCTCTGCTACCCACTTGTCTATCTCTTCAAGCATCTTTTCAGGTAATCTAAGCTGAACCTGAGTCAAGAAGGTCACCGTAAACAATACTGTTTACAAAACATTTAAACGTTTCCCTCAAAAGCAGACAATCCATAAGGCTAACGAAGTCGATGCTATATTTCCGATTCTGTTCCATTAGAGGTCCCAACATTTCACGCATAAATCAAGGTTCTTCGCCCAAAAAAGCCTATAAAAAGTCTAAACTGGTAAAATGGCGCCGGGGAAGGGATTCGAACCCTTGCGAGCCCGAAGGCCCACTGGCTTACTTGCCTTTTAGTGCTAAGCCCTCTTTAGGGTACTGATCTCGAGGCCAGCGCATTAACCACTCTGCCACCCCGGCACAATTGAGAAGTGTTTAATTTGCAACTTTTAGCTTTACCCCTGCGTTCGCAATAATGATGGGAAAAACCAATGTCTATTCGCCTTTTTCTTTTGCCTGTCCCAACTGTCAAGTATCCGCACAGCTTCATTAGCAACTTTTATAGCATTCTCCTCGCCAGCTCCTTCTCTAAACTCGTTTCTGCATCTGTTAGCGTAAACAGCACATATGGATCCTGCCCTTAAACCATAGAGGCTTGCAAGAGTGAAAAGAGTCGCCGTCTCCATTTCAAAGTTTAGAACATTTGCCTTCTGCAGCACAGGCACTAAATCTTCAGTGTTAAGCAGGTAACCCTTGGTCAGACGGTTTTGACCAGCATAAAAGTCTGCTGTAGTTGCTGTTACACCCACATGGTAATTACTAATGCCAAGACTTTCTGCAGCTTCAATCAATGCCAGCAAAACTTCATAGTTAGATGCAGCTGGATATTCAGGTATAACGTAGCAGTTGCTTGCACAGTCAAGGCGCACTGCAGCCGAAGATATTATTAAATCTCCACACTCAATGTTATCTTGTATTGCGCCCGTGCTGCCAACACGAATAAAAGTTTTTACACCTATGCAAGCAGCTTCATTAACAACAATAGCCATGCACGCAGGGCCAATGCCGCTTGAAACAGCAGATACCGCAACATCCTTGTATTTGCCTGTAAAACTGCGAAATTCACGCTGACAAGAAATTTCTCGGGCTGAATCCCAAAAACTTGCGATTTTAGGCACACGGTCTGGGTCACCTGGCACAAGCAAGTATTCGGCTAAGTCACCTTTTGCACATGCTATGTGATACTGTTTGCCTTTAAACGTGGACGGATGCATAGCCCTTCACCACAATTAAGATTAAGCATGGAGCATTTAATAATAGTGGAATCTGGAGAAAAAAGCAATTGCAGGAAGAACGGAGAAGAACAAAATACGACATTTACGCAGACATAATTGGAATAGTCGCCAGAAAAGGGGTGTGCTCACTAACGAGAGTGTCTTATGGAGCTAATATGCCGGTAGATCGAACAAAGAAAGTGTTAAGTTTTCTGGTTTTTCATGGTTTTATCAGAGAAATAAAAGTTAACGATTCAGTGAAATATGGTGCAACAAAATGGGGCTTAGAATATCTAGAAACATTTAAGAGGATGCGGAAATTTTTTGCTGCATTAGAAGAATGAAGTACAGTAACAAGTTGAAACTACATAACGTGCTTTCATAATGTGCGTCGGCTTTTAAGGGATGCTAAACTTTACTTCCATTTAAGTTAAAATATGAGGTGAAAAGAAATGTTGAATCAACTTATAAATGTATTAAATTGGAAACAAAAAACCAAACTGTTTGGATTCATGAGGAATGTTCATGCTGAAAGCACTTATGGCAACCTGGCCTATGTCGAAACAGATCTATTTAGAGATTACGAGACAATGCTTGCTCGTGCAGAACTGGAAAAAGCCAAAGCATTAGCATTCCAATTCATAAGAATGGCAATTTAACATCGCAAAAGTAGTAACTAAACGTGAGTCCCTTTTTTTAAGGCATCATAAAAAAATAATATGTAATGGAGTTTAAAGAAATGAATAATAAAATAGCTGTTCCATCCAGAAGTACAGTGACATTAGAAGTTGTAAATGGAGATCTCATTATAGGTAGAAACTCGACTGTGAAGGGAACGGGAACTCCACCTAAACTGATAGTGGCGGGTACTGCTTACTGTGAAGGTAACAACGTTTTAGAATGCGACCTTTCGGCTGAAAATTTGGAGGCAGAAGGCAATTTGACAGTTCACGGAGACTTGTCGATAAAAAATAGAGTTGAAATTGACGATGGTCATCTCGAAGTTTATGGGACAATGATGGCAAAGCGTGCGGATGTAGATGAGGCGTTGTTTGTTAGCAAGGATTTAGTCTCAGAGGAAATAGATGTGGGAGGAACTCTAAAAGTAGATGGTATAGTAAAGGCTGAAGAAATAGATGTGGGAGGAAGCTTCAAAGCTAAGGGCGCAGTGAATGTTAGCAAAATTGATGTTGGCGGAAGCCTTTCAACAGAGTCAAAAGTAGAAATTAAAACACTTGATGTGGGCGGTGCAGCTAAAGTCAATGGAGGCAGAATCAACAGGATAGATGTTGGTGGAAGCTTCGAATCAACTGGCCAACTAGAGTTTGAAAGCATAGATGTTGGCGGAATGGTTCTATTAGCCAACAAAAGCAATGGGTGTAAAATAGATGTGGGAGGCTCATTTAAAGTAGAAGGTGACTTAACTTTTGAGACCATAGACGTGGGAGGCAAAGTGGAAATAAAGGGTTCTGGAGAAGGGGAAGAAATTGATGTGGGAGGCAAACTGGCAGTGGACGGTTCTCTTAAGCTCTCGGGAACATTAGATGTTGGAGGCAAAGTGGAAATAGGCGACAAGATTTCAGCAGAAAATATTGACGTTGGGGGGGTATTACGTGCAAAAAAAGCCATCGCAGCAGATAGTGTTGAAGTTGGCGGGTCAATAAATACTGTGGAAGGTACAATTGGACATTTTGTAGAAATTGGAAAAAGAGGCGAAGTACACGGGTTAATCAAGGCTGATGAAGTAGATATTGGTAAAGAAGCACGTGTGGAAGATATTTTTGGAAAACGTGTCATCTTAAGAAATGGTGCACAGGCAGAAAACATCTATGGCGAGAGCATAACAATTGAGTCGAATTGTCGCGTGAATGGAATGATTCAATATACTAGCGAGGTGAAACTCGGCGATAATGTCTCTTTGGCTCAAGCTCCGCAAAAAGTGGATAAACTTCCTTGTTAGAATGAGAAGAGGCTATAAGCTATAGTTTTTTGGGAACAACCAAATCAGCTATGTCCACGCTATGTTCATAAATTTGCCTTAAGAATGACGCTACAGCCAGGATTTGAGGAACAATGTCAAGTGATTGAGCTCTAGCAACTTTTTCAATATGTGTAAATGCAGTTCCAATTTTTTCTCGCATGTTCCTCACATCTTCAGCAAGAGCAATATCCCCGGAAAAGAATGCTTTTAAAGAAATTTCATGAGCCTCGAAACATGATGTGTGAAAGCCCACAAACGCTTTTTTAAAGTCTTCACTAAGTTTTGCGCCTTTCAATTCAACAGTTTTCATTGCCACACGAACGCATTCATCACCAATAGCTTCAACAAGACTTGCTGCTAAACGGTAATCAAGACATTCAATAGGACTTGTACCCAATTTTTCGCTCAAACTGGGATTTTGAATTATTGTACGTAGAATGCGAACCAATAGGAAATATAGCCTATTGCCCTCATCATCGCGAGCGATAACACTTTTGGCTAATTGCACATCACCATCCAAGAAAGAGTTAACAATGTCACGATGCATTCCAGCAGCAATTGCATATCCTCGACGAAGAATTTTTTCTGGAGGAAACCCAGAAGGTTCCAGTAAGCATTGCAAAATAATACTTGCATAATCCTCCTCAACAATTTCCAATCCTATTAGACGACTCACAGCCTTCTTAATGGCATCCCTCACCTCAAAACTAATACGTTCCTTAGCCTCAACACGAATAATGTCGAAACCAAGAAGATACTTACCTACAATCTCTCGCCCCAAATAAGGACTAGGCTTCAAAGTGATAATACGTGGAGACGGCTCAGCACCATACTTAGTGTCTATCAAAAGTCCACCATCAGCCATCACAGTGACACCAACAATAGAGCCTCGTTTCAAGCCTCGCTGCTCCGCCCAAGATTTGGGCAAACAAACAAAGAAAGTGCCGCCTGGAGTACATTGCACTTTGCGTAGTTCACTCATCTGTATCACCATATCAAATAAATAATTACTCCCTGAAAATATAGTGAATCTAAACAAAATTCCAATATATAAAGCTAACATATAAGTGTTCAAATTGGAAAATGAAGTTATAATAGGTATAGATTTAGCTGGAAAACCTGAAAATCCTACGGGATGGGCTATATGGAAGAATAAAGAACTGAAAACAACTCTGCTCTACAGTGATGGTGAAATACTTGACAGTATAACACGAAGCAAACCGAAAATCACAGCAATCGATGCCCCTTTCTGCCTGCCAAAAAAAGGAATCTTCAGAAAAGCAGACAAAGAAATGATAAGGCATGGTTATCGTGTCTTCCCTCCAAATCTTCCCGCTATGAGAAAACTCACAATGCGTGCAATTAGATTGAACAGGGCAATAGATGAAAGGGGATTCAAAACAATAGAAGTACATCCCACATCCACATGCAAAGCACTTAATATGCCTATAAAAGACTGGGGAAAGATTCAAACAGTTCTAAAGCAATTAGGATTAGGAGGAGACACCGAAGTGCGCACGCTGACACCGCATGAAATTGATGCAATATTAGCTGCGTTAACAGCATACCTTCACCTCAATAATCAGACAGAAGCTTTAGGCGATGACGAAGAAGGCTATATAATAATCCCAAAAAAGCAAGAATGGAGAAAACTCAAAATATGAGTGAAACTGAAAAGCTGCAAAAAGCTATAGAATTAACAGTTACTGCAGGATACCAGATTGATAAGGAAGCATTTGAGTTTCTGAGCGCATTATCTTCGACACAGGATCCAACAGAAATAGTCAGCAAGGCAATTAATGAAATTGCAGTGATGAAAGAAAAACCATTGTTCATTGACAAGAACATCTTGGAAAAACTAGTTAAGCCATTAGAAACACGAAAAGAAAGCAAACTTGAATTAACAAAAGAACCGTTCCAAGTGTTCACTGAAGAGCTTTTACGCGAAAGCAAAAAACAGTTTCACCCTTATGCAAAAGAAATTGAATCAGATATCAAAATAGTTGATGACCCTGCGAATAGACTTAACACTAGCGGAACAGTGGAGGATTATTTAGAATATTTTCGAGATAGATTCAAACGCATAGAGAAACTGTTAAGGCAGAGGATAGATGTCAAAAGCTCAGCATCAATAATTGATGCGTTGAAAGCCCCAGCAAATGCGAGGCTAAAAATAATTGGTATGATAACGGAAAAACGAGAGGCAAAACAGAAAATACTATTAACAGTTGAAGATTTGCATACAAGCGCTACAGTACTCATCTCGCAGAGTCCTTCAGCAGACTTGCTGGAAAAAGCACGTAATCTTTTACTTGACCAGGTTGTTTGCATAAGCGTCGTAAAAGCACGAAGTCACCTCTTAATTGCCGAAGACATAATTTTCCCAGACATTGCTCAAAAGCCTCAGCACAAGGCGCAAATACCAGTTTATGCAGTTCTCACGTCAGACATGCATGTAGGCAGCACAAAATTTCAAAGAGACGCATTCAACCGTTTCGTTCTATGGCTGAATGGCAAGTATGGCGACGACCATATGAAGGAAATAGCAAGCCATGTGAAATATGTGTTAATCGCAGGAGATGTTGTTGATGGAATAGGAATTTATCCCAACCAGATAAAAGAGTTAGCAATAAAAGATGCGTACAGGCAATATAGGCTTGCTGCAAAATACATTGAACAGATTCCAGACTATATAGAAGTAGTGATCATTCCAGGAAACCATGATGCCCCAAGAAAAGCATTACCCCAACCAGCAATATCAAACACTTTCTTAGAAACATTACAAGAGACAAGAAGCATCTATTCCTTAGGAAACCCCAGCACAATAAGCCTCCATAATGTTGACACCCTGTTGTATCATGGTCGCAGCTTAGACGACATAATTTCAACAGTCCCAGGTATGGATGCAACCCATCCGGAGAAGGCAATGAAATTACTGTTGCAAAGTCGCCACTTAGCACCAATATATGGTGGGAAAACTCCATTATCACCAGAAAATAAAGACCCTCTAGTTATAGAACATACCCCAGACATTTTTCACGCCGGGCACGTGCATGTATTAGGGTATTGTAATTACCGTGGCGTTTTGATTATAAATTCTGGCGGATGGCAAGAGCAAACAGATTATATGAGAAGGCTTGGATTAGTGCCTACACCTGGCAAGGTTCCAGTGGTGAATTTGCAAACATTGGAAGTTATGGTTATTCCATTTAATTAAGAAAGCCCTCGAGCAATCAATCGTGCAACCCGTAGTGGTTCAGGGACCGGGCCTAAAATAGATGAGCCATGGATAATAGTGCAAGTCCAATTAAAACTTGCCCCAATAGCTTTAACATATACTGGCGACTTACCTGCGAAAGAAAGCCTTTCATACGGTAACCCAATTTTCTCAAAAACCTCAAAGCGCCTTTTCCAATCTTCAAAATGTTTTTCAAGAGCCTTTTTAACGGCTTTATTGTTAGGTTTTGTCCTTGTTATAATTATTACTGGCTTGTTGAATTCTTCATGAATCAAAATTGGGTCGATCACGTTGAACCCAGCAAAAGAAATACCAGCGAGAAGGACAGCTTCAAAGTTCCAGGAGCTTAGCATTTCTTTGAGCCTTTCAGTCGCTTCAAAGCCATCAACGGTTATTTTTTTGACTTTAACATCTTCAATATGTAAATTTCTAAACAAAACCGCCGCAAGAACTGTTTTAATAGTTATGCCTTTTTGAAAACTTCCATCTTCAACTCCTACCATGGGCAAGTTTGGAAAGGCATTTCGGGGCATAATCAATTAAACGACCTAGTCTAGTATCAATAGCAAAAACATCTCTAATAAGGCTGCGCGTTATTTCTAAGCTAATCTTTTTTGTACGCCCATATCTGCCCATACTGACGACTTTAGCATTTAACAGGCCCATGGAATCTAGCTCATTCACCAATGTGCTCACCCGACGCTGAGTCAGCGGAGTGACACCTAATTCGCCGCAAAGTTCACCATAAACTTCATAAATTTCACCAGTAATAGCCCTATGAACCTCGGCTTCTTTTAAATGATAGATGCTCAAAATCACAATCTTTGAATGTAAAGTCAAATTCTTGAGAGCCTCAAACACACGGTTATGTTCAATGTGCCTTTCAGCCTCTTTAACATGCTCTTCAACAACCAAGTTAGCACCTTGTCGCTCAGCAACCTCCCCTGAAACGCGAAGCAGATCTAAAGCTCGTCTTGCATCACCATGCTCTGCAGCGGCTAATGCAGCGCAAATGTTTAAGGTTCCATCAGGCAAAGCACCTTCATGAAACGCCAACTTAGCACGCTCAAAAAGAATGTTGCGCAATTCAGTAGCATTATATGGACTAAAAACCATTTCCTCTTCACTTAGTGAACTGAAAACTCGAGGATCAAGAAACTCTTTAAGGCGGAGATCATTTGATATGCCAAGAATAGAAACTTTGCTCCGCAAAAGTGCCTCATTTATTCTTGTTAATTCATAAAGGAGGTTATCACCGCGCATTTTTACTAGTGCATCAATTTCATCAAGGACTATTATGAAATTAATTCCCACGTGATCCAAACCAAACTTAAACCTATCAAAAACTTCACCAACAGATAATCCAGTAAATGGAACAGAAACTCCAACACTTTGACATAAACTCGCAAAAGCACGATACTCAGACCCAATCATTCTGCAATTCACATAACAGAACCGAACTGGAGCGTTAAATTCCTTAGCCTTAACCTCAAGATGACTCAGAACATGTCTTGCTACAGCTGTTTTTCCAGTTCCAGTTTTACCGTAAATAAAAATATTAGAGCACCTTGCCCCCTTCAAAACAGGTGCAACGGTTTCACCAAGTTGTCTTATTTGGGCATCTCTATGTGGTAATTTATCAGGTAAATAATCATGGCGTAGCACATCTCTATTCTTAAATATCTTTGCATTACTAATAATCCTGTTGAACACATCATCAAGCATGTTAACATTATCATTATCCAATTCAAATCCCCTCTTGCAAACTGTAGTAGTGCACAATTTTCTCGAATTTGAAATAAGCCCTCTCATACAAAAAACTAAATCCAGTTTACAATATTTTTATTAAAAAGGTTATGCAGTGTCCCACCCCAACCTTTCCCTTGGAAATCTGAAAGATAAAAATAAAAAGTAAAATATAATTTTAGATATGAAATACTCTGAAAGGTAAGTGGTGTTACACACATTATATTAATTTTTGTAAAAGTTTTTTAACTAAAAAGGAAAATTTTTTCTTATTATAAATAGTCTTCATCTCTATTTATCCTTCCAATGGAAATCATGGGGTGTCACTCGATGTTATTTAATCTAAGTATTTTTAGCTATGTTTGCATTAAAATGTCGAACTTTTCAAGTATTTTTCACTATATTTTTATGCAATAAAACTTTATCCATTTATTATAACTTTCCCTTTATACTTTCTATTTACAATTCTGCAAACTTCATGTGAAATTACCTTAACTTTGCTTCTTTTTCTCTCCTCTTTTACAAATTGTTAACTTATTTTTGTTTCTTTCTTGTGAAAAAGCCACCCCTTCATTTCTACTGGAACTATAATTGAGTTAAATGTCGCTTATTTTTTGATTTTTCAGACAAACTGTGATGTTAGTTATTTCAAAAGCAGTGGAATTAATCCTTCTTTTTCTTTTTGCTGCATTTATTACTCCTTTTTCTTTTTTCAAGTTCACCACAATGCCTATAACTTGTGAACTGCAAACTGTGAAACACCCAAATGGGTGCGATGCTGATGCCAGCGAAGAGAATGCGCGTTGAGCTGTTCGATAGTGAAGGCAATAAATATACGGTAGCATTTGAAGGGCAGATAACAAGAGAGAAGGCTCTTCGCCTTTTGGATCTCGTGGAGTTGTTAGGCGGAGGAATGGGTACAAACGTAAACCCTGAGGCTAATCTCATTACGACAAGCAATGAACTTTCTAAATACGAGAAGATTTACATGCTTATTCAAAAAAACTTTCCACTGGTTTGGTTCACTTCCAGAGAAGTCCAATCGACATTTGAACAAGACTTTAAGGAACCAATAAGCTTGAGCACAGCAGCAACATATCTTGCGAGAATGACAAAAAAAGGCTTGCTCCTTAAAACGGGGTCGCCTAACCGCTTAAAATATAAAGTTGCCCAACACGTTCCTCAAACTATAATTAAACAGAGAATATCTTAGTGGTGAAACATTATCTTTCTGTTGGTGATGTTGGTTCACTCGCACTTTTTTTCAAAAATTCTTCCATCTCTTTTTTAACACTATATTTAAAAGGGATTTTTCCAGTTTCTCTATCCAAATATCCCCCTTCATAAAGCTTCTTCATCAATCTTGCAGTATGCTCCCTGCTTAGTTTTATTCTTTCTTTTATTTCAGGCGCTGTTTTAGGGCCTTCTAAAGAAAGCATTTCCAACACATTTAATTCCGTTTCCGTTAAAGGTGCCAAAGCTTTCTCCCTTTTTATTGGTATCACTGCCTCTCTGATTTTTGTTTCTGGAATCATGGAGAATTGTTGAATTTGTTCCTCTATTGCAGAGAGTCTGGCAGCTAATGCTTCATTTAATGCAATTGTGTCATGGATTTTTTTATCAATTTCCTCCAGTTTTGGCAAAGTTTTTTCTTTACCTTGTAAAGCCTCATTCACTTTTGCTTCCATATCTGTAATCCGCTTATTAACTTCTTCCACCTTTCTTAGAGCTCTATCACTTCTTGAAGAATTTGCCTCGACATTATACACTGTCTCTTCCAACTTCTCTGCTTCCTGTTTCAGTTCTCTATTAAAACTTAAAATAACATCATCAACCGCAGTCTTCGCCTTTTCATATTCTTTCTGTGCTTTTCTAAGTTGCTTATAGTATTCGATTGCAGCACCTGTCGTTATTGCAAGCAAAACTCCAACAAGAACAATCACGATGTTATCCACCACTTTCCCTCACCCGTGATTCAATCGTGATTATACGTGATCTGCGCATGTTACATCACACATCACACTTTCTCACATAATAATATAAAATTTATGGTGTTTAAGGTTTCTACCAATAATATGACGTCACACATCACACATTCAAAAATCAGTCGTTGATATTACGGTGACGTTGAGAGGTAAAAGAAGCTTTTTGGGGGGTTCTTTTCAATTTTTCACCTTGCTTATGACATTTTCAAATTGTACCATATGTCCTACTTTTGGGTAACCTTTATGTGATTTGTGATGTCACGCAACTTGCTCCTATGGATTTGAGAATTGTTTAAGGCTTGTTTCAAGCTCTTCTCTTATTATTTCTATGATCCTTTGGGGTTCACTTTGTTCTACGCTTTGGTTTGGCATGTCCTTATAGGCTTCTATATATTTTTGCAGTTTGTTTGCTATCTCGAGGTAGGGGTCCAAAGTTGTGCTTTCAAAGATACCCAGGTACCCTAAAAGTAGCACAGTATATATAGATTTTATGACGTTTTCTTTTGCCTGTTTTAGGGTTCTATTAAACGATCCTCGGCTTAATTTTGCCTTCATTAGCCTTAAATTGGCTTTTTCATCGTATTTTAACTGTTTTCCCGCTATATTTTCAGCTAAAATATCAATAAGCATTGTTTCAAGTTGAATTTTTGTTAAGTGACTGTTTTTCGCAAGAATTTTGGTAATGGGATCGTTTAGTGAACTTATTACCAATGTTTGTACACTTTCTTTCAACTTCAAACTGCTCACTTCTTGCCCTATTCTAATGAATACAGTTTTGTATACCTGCTGCCTTTTTAAGGTTAACGAATTACTGAACTTCCAAACTTGGCAACGTAAACATTTTATTCTTGGGTAAACAATGGATAAGAGGGAGAATCTATTGGCTTTAAACTTCAAACCCGCAGCACGCCTAAAAAATGTAAAACCTTCTGGAATTCGCCGATTTTTCTCTTTAGCCAAAGAAATGCCTGACATTATCAATTTAAGCGTAGGAGAACCCGATTTCAGCCCTCCCAAACACGTGTTGGAGGCTGGATGGCGAGCAGCACAAGAAGGTAAAACGCATTATACTCCAACAAATGGCATCCCTGAGCTTTTAGAAGCTTTGACTCAAAAGGCGTATCGCGATTATGGTCTTAATTACTCGCCAACTTCTGAAATTTTGGTGACCGTTGGTGCCACAGAAGCGATTTTTTCAGCACTAATGGGGTTAGTAAATCCTGGTGATGAAGTCTTAATTCCTGATCCGGGATTTGTGTGCTATGCTCCGAGTGTTGCTTTAGCCGGTGGCACACCTGTTCATGTTCCCTTGTTGGAAAAGAATGGGTTTAAGCCTTCTGCAGAAGACGTGATGTCACTCGTCACAAATAAGTCACGTGTGATGATTCTAAATTATCCGAACAATCCAACTGGTGCTGTTCTTTCTTTTGATGAAATGGCTGCCATTACAAAAATTGCGGTTGAAAATGACCTTATTGTGATATCTGATGAGGTTTATGAGAAAATAGTTTACGATAATGCTAACCATTACTGTGTTGCTACATTCCCAGGAATGCGTGAGCGTACTCTTGTCGTTAATTCACTTTCTAAAACATATGCAATGACTGGTTTGCGAGTTGGTTTTGTTTATGGACCAGAAGAACTGGTTTCTCCTTTATGGCTTGTGCATCAGTATTCTGTGGCTTGCGTGAACATTTTGGCACAGTATACTGCCCTTGCCGCCTTGAATGGTCCACAAGATTTTGTGAATGAGATGGTGAAAGAATTTGATAAGAGGAGGCATCTGCTTCACAAAAGGCTTAATGAAATTGATGGCTTTAGCTGTGCCTTGCCAAAGGGGGCTTTTTACGTCTTTCCGAGCATAAAACATTTTGGCATGTCTTCTGAAAGATTTGCGGAATTTTTAGTGGAAGAAGCACATGTCTCTACAGTTCCTGGGTTATCTTTTGGTAAGCAGGGTGAAGGTCACATAAGAATTTCCTATGCAGCGGCTTATGAACAGTTAGAGGATGCTTTGAATCGCATAGAAAAGGCGACAAAAAGGCTTAAGAGAACATAAAAAAAATGTTACGTTACAATTTTTCTGCGTAGATTTTCATTTCATCAAAGAGTTCTGGGCGTAAATCCTTCAAAGTAGGAACAAATGTTTCTACAGGTCTTATGTCTATATAATTGACATCACACATCACAAGGTCTTCCTCATCATACTTCGCTTGCACAAGGATTTTTCCATTAGGTCCAACAAGTCTACTTCCTCCCCAAAACTGTAGCCCATCTTCAATGCCTACTAGATTTACATATGCTAGAAAAGCAGTGTTCTCCATGGCTCTTGCAACTGTTAATGCTTCAAAGAATGTTCTCCGTGTTGCTGGAGAAGCAGAAATGCAAACTATCAATTGTGCACCTTTCAAACGTGTTAATCGACTCACTTCTGGAAAGAAGATGTCATAGCATATGATTAGACCAATTTTTCCGAGAGGTGTGTCAAACGCTTCAGTTTGATATCCCTGACGGAAATATCTTTTCTCTTCAAAAACACTGTGCGTTGGAAGATATATTTTTCTATATTTCCCAATGAAGCCTTCTGGACCAACTAAAACAGCACTGTTATAGATTGTTGCTTGCGTTTTTTCGCTTAATTCAACCATACCAAAAATAATATGCGTTTTGGTCTTTTTAGCTATGTCTGCTACCACTGTGGTTGATGGTCCTGGTATTATTTCCGCCAACTCATAAATTTGGTCTCTAACCACATAGCCTGTTAATGAAAGTTCAGGAAAAATTACAAGATCTACTCCATGTCTTTTTGCTTTAGACGCAACTTTCTGCATCTTGTCTATGTTTACATTTTTATCCCCCAGTTTGCAACTTATTTGTGCAAGAGCTATCCTAATTTCCTCTTTCATTTTTACATCTCCTTCATTTAACATGGATTTCGTGGTAATCTGAAATCTGTTCCCACTGTTCGATATTGGAGTTTTGTTGTTAATAGCATTCTCCGTTTATGTTCTGTGAAGAGCCATCTTCGCCTTATACCATCCACCACCTCTTTCTTCACATGCAACTGCTTTGCTATTTCTTCTGTTTTCATGAAATGTTCCAGCCCGTAAAGGACAAGATCCAGCTTCTCATATTTTATACCAAGTTCTCTTTCTGCACTTTGCCCTGTCCACAATCCTGGTGAAGATGGCTTTGTGATTATTTCCTTTTGTATACCTATGCGTTGTGCAAGTTTGCGAACCTGTGTTTTGTATAGGTCCATTATTGGCGATATATCTGCGGCTACGTCTCCCCACTTCGTAAAATATCCAATCATAGTTTCCGACTTATCTGAGCTTCCACAAACAATCATGTCAAGCCTATTTGCGTAGTAGTAGGCATAAATCATTCGTGTTCGCGCTTTTATGTTGCCTTTACACAATTTTTCCGTATTGTCAAAAATTGGTATTGAATTGTAAAAGGCTTCTAAAGTGGAGGTTATGTCAATTTTTACTGCTTTAAAGTTGAATTTCTTGGCAATCAGTTTCGCATGTTTAACATCTTGGGGGCGGTGTGTTTCTTTTTCTGGTAACATTAGTCCCAAAACTTTGTCTCCGCCTATAGCCAAAGCAGAGAGTGCAGCCACTGTGCAGCTGTCTATTCCACCTGATAATGATACAACGATTCCTTTTGCGTTTGATTTCTCAAAATAATCTTTTATGAATCGCTTTACCTTTGTTTCTACTTCTACCCAATCCAAGTTTAAGACTGAAGATGTCAATTCCATGGAAACATCATCCTTATTGTTTATTTTGTAAGCAAGTATTTAAGGGCAAACATAAATATCAAAGGCATGTAACCTTAAAATATAGAAGGAGTTTGATATGGGGCGGAGAAGAAGAAAAGTTGTTCGAATTCCCAAGAAGCATTTGCCTAAATTCTTCTCTTGCCCTAAATGTGGAAAAGAAACTGTTAGGGTTGAAATCTTTCGTGAACAAAACCGTGCAGTTGTAGGTTGCAGTAGTTGCGGGTTAAAACAAGAGTTTCAGGTAAAGCCTGCACAAGCTGAAATTGACATTTACTGCATGTTCACGGATTCAATCTACAGCGGTCCAAAGAAAACACGGCCACCAGAATCTAAGAATTTCCAGTGAGGTAAGACCTTATGGTTGGACCCGTGGAGAAATATTTGCTTGAAAAAATCAGGTCTGAAGGAACCATTCACATAACCCTCATAGATCCTGAAAAGGTTACGCCTCCTCAAGCTTCAAGAATTGCTGGCAAAGCAAAATTAAGCGGGACTTCAGCGATTATGATTGGCGGTTCAACTTTTTTTTCTGTTGGCCACTTAGACGATGTTGTCAGAACTGTCAAGCGCACTGTCAAAATCCCTATAATTCTTTTCCCAAATAATGTAACTGGTATAAGTCGTTATGCTGATGCGATATGGTTTATGTCGCTTCTAAACTCTATTGACCCCTACTTTCTGATCGGTGCTCACATCTTAGGTGCTCCACTGATCAAAAAGGCACGTTTGGAACCGATTCCAATGGGGTACATAATTGTTGGTGATGGAGGCACTGCAGGCGTTGTGGGTAAAGCCATTCCAATTCCATATAATAAACCTGAACTTGCTATAGCACATGCTTTAGCGGGGCAGTATTTGGGTATGCACTTCATATATTTGGAGGCTGGTTCTGGTGTAAAAAAACCTGTTCCCAGTGAAATGATTCGTGCCGTTAGGAATAGTGTGGATATCCCGCTAATTGTTGGAGGAGGTATAAGGTCTCGAAGTCAAGCATTAGCGGCGGCTTCTGCTGGTGCTAATATCATTGTGACGGGCAATGTTATCGAGGATGCTGGAGTAAAAAATAAGGTTGCAGAGATTATAGAGGGTCTAAGGCATTCTCGGGTGTGAGGAGCATTTGACAGCTTTTGGAAACTATTTTAATGCCCTAAGGAAAAGCTTAGGAGCTGAAGTTTTGTTTGATGTTTGACCTGATTTTGAACCACAATATGATGAACAAGAGTATACATGGGCAACACTTAGGAACCTAGGTGAGGTTTTGATACTTAACTGTGGAGCTTGTGATGGTCTCTCTGACTTGAGACACACACGTTGCAAATAATGTTTTGATAAGCGAAGCAAAATTGCAATGGATGCTCATCAAAGATCGACTGGTCAGTCAAAAGAAAAATGGCCCCATGATATTTTTGTGTAGAATTCACACGGAGTAACTGTTCTGCAATTAGGTGTTTTGACTCATTAGTTTAAAAAAAGCAAAATAAACTAATAGGCATAAGAGGTTAGGGGAGAAAATCTTGAATGGCCCCAATGAGTGATGCTTATCGACAATACGTGAAAAATTTGGAAGATAATCTTGAACGACTTTTGGTCATAAGTGAAGAAGCTCGTAAAAAAGGATTAGACCCCACTTTGAATGTGGAATGCAAAATTGCCAAAGATCTGGCTGATCTTGTAGAAGGATTAGTGGGACCTGAAGGCGTTGCAGAAAGCATCAGAGAATTAAGCGCAAAGCTTCCAAGGGAAGAGTTAGCATTTAAAATCGCTGAAGAAATAGTTCACGGCAAATTTGGACACATGGAAGCTGAGGCCTCCGCTGAACAAGCCATACGCACAGCCCTCGCAATTTTAACAGAAGGACTTACAGCCGCACCCTTACAAGGAGTTGCACAAGTCAAAATTAAGACAAATCGTGACCGATCACGATATCTTGCCATTTATTTTGCTGGACCCATAAGATCTGCTGGTGGCACTGATCAAGCTCTAACGCTGGTTGTTGGTGATTTTATTAGGCGGTTACTTGGACTTGACCGTTACAAGCCGAATGAGGAAGAGATAGCTCGTTTCATTGAAGAAGTAAGACTTTATGAGCGTTCGGTAGGACGCTTTCAATATCACATCTCTGACGAAGAACTGCGGAAGGCGCTTCAATGGCTCCCTATAGAAGTTACTGGGACAGAATCTGACCCCATTGAAGTATCTTCTTTTCGTAATCTTCCTAGGATAGAAACTAACCGTGTTAGAGGCGGGGCTCTAAGAGTAGTAAATGATGGTGTTGTTGGGCGAGCATTGAAAGTTTTAACCATAATCGAGAAGCTTGAAGTTCCAGGATGGGACTGGCTGAAAGAGTTTCATAAGAAATCTGAGAGAAAATCTGCCGGGTTTATGGATGACGTAATTGCTGGGCGTCCAATATTTTCTTTTCCTTCAAGGCGTGGCGGTTTTCGGTTAAGATATGGTAGGGCGCGAAACACTGGTCTAGCTGCCGTGGGCATTCACCCTGCCACGATGCTTGTGCTCCAAGGGTTTTTGGCTGCAGGCACCCAATTGCGTTTGGAACTTCCTGGAAAAGGCGGGATTGCTGTTCCTGTTGATAGTGTGGAAGCGCCTATTGTCTTGTTAAGAGATAATTCTGTTGTTCGGGTTTCTAGTGAATGTTTTAAGGAGATAAAAGATAAAGTTTGGAAAATTCTGTTTTTGGGTGACATTTTGATTAGTTTTGGAGATTTCTTGTATAATAGCAAGACTTTGCCCCCTTCTGGATATGTTGAAGAATGGTGGGCATGTGATTTGCAAAAGGCTATTACAAAAATGTTTAATGGTGATCTCGAAAAGGCTGCAGATGCTGCTACTGTTTCTGTAGAGAGACTGAAGGCTTTTTTGGAAAATCCTTTCTTCAACAAACCCACTGTTAAGGAGGCAACGTCTTTATCGTTAACCTTAAAGATTCCTCTCCATCCTCGCTTTACGCTTTTTTGGTCGAATCTACCTTCTATCAATGAAATTCAAATTTTGCTGAAATGGCTTCGCAGTTCTCAATTGCACCAGGAAAATGGCATCGTTTGTAAAATTGTTGGCGAAATGGACACTGATGTAAAGAGTTTATTTGAAGCAATATGTTTGCCTCATAAAATAGCTAGCAACAAAATTATTATTGAAGGTGAGGATGCACATGCATTTGCCTTTTGTCTTAATTTCTCAAAAGATACACCTGCTTCTTCAGTCAAATCTGTTCTAGAAGCAATTAACCAACTGTCTAAAGTAGAAGTTAGGGAAAAGGCTCCAACCCTTGTTGGTGCACGGATGGGAAGACCAGAAAAAGCCAAAAGACGCGAAATGAAACCCATGGTTCATGTTCTTTTTCCTGTAGGTTTAGCTGGAGGTTCACAGAGAGATGTTTTGGGAGCCGCTGGTAAGGAATATGTAACTGTTGAAATCGTTAAGCGTAAATGTCCAGTTTGCAATAGCTCAACTCTTAGGGTTAAATGCCCTGTCTGTGGGACAGAAACATTTTATGAGAAATCGTGCCCTCGTTGTGGGAAAATTTTGAAAGAGGATGAGTGTCCAGTTTGCAGATTGCCAGCCAAAAAGTATCAGAGGCAACTCGTTAATTTCAAGGAACTGATAGAGGGGACATGTCAACGCTTAATGGTTTCTATTCCAAAAGTTCTGAAGGGTGTTAAAGGCTTAACGAATGAGACTAAGACTCCAGAAATCATTGAAAAAGGCATTTTACGTGCAAAATACGATTTGTCTGTTTATAAGGATGGCACAGTCCGGTTTGATGCTACAAACGCTCCATTAACACACTTTAAACCAGCTGAGGTTGGCGTTTCTGTTGAAAGGCTTAGAGAATTGGGTTATTCTTGTGACATTTATGGCACAAATTTAACAGATTCAAACCAAACTTGTGAGTTAAAACTTCAAGACATAATCATTCCCGTCAAATGTGCTGAATACTTTGTGCAAGTGGCAAATTTTCTAGATGAGCTTCTCGTGAAAGTTTATGAGACTTCAGGATACTATAATGTAAGGCGCACCGAAGACCTTCTTGGGCATTTGATTGTGGGCTTAGCGCCTCACACTTCTGTCGGTATTCTCGGTCGCATTATTGGTTTCACGAACCTAAATGTCTGTTACGCCCATCCAATTTGGCATTCAGCTAAGCGAAGAGATTGTGATGGAGATGAAGATGCACTAATGCTGGCATTAGATGCGTTTATCAACTTTTCACGTGAATACTTACCTGCACAAATAGGTGGGATTATGGATGCCCCTTTGCTACTAATTCCAATTGTTAACACACAAGAAGTGCAGAGGCAAGTTCACGATTTCGATGTTGCTGGAGCTTATCCTCTTGAATTTTATGAAAAAACCTCGGAGAATATGGATGCAAAACAAGCTGATGCCCTAATAGATCTTATTAAGCATCGGTTTGGCACTGAGGCGCAGTTTGAGGGTTTCAAGTTCACTACTCCTGTTTCAAATATTAACATGGGAAATGTTGAAAGTGCATACAAACGATTTAAAACTATGGTGGATAAGTTGAATGGGCAGCTTGAGTTAGCTGAGCAAATTGAAGCTGTAGACGCGAGGACAGTGGCACTAAAAGTCTTAACCAAACATTTCATGCGGGATATTGCTGGAAACCTGCGGGCTTTCTCAACACAAGCTTTTAGATGCAAATCATGTAACAAGCGCTTTCGCCGCTTACCCCTTAGTGGTAAGTGCACTTCTTGCAGTGGTCAATTGAGCTTAACTGTTTACCGTGGCGGCATAGAAAAATACTTAGAAGCAGCCCAACATCTAATTGAAAAGTATCAATTACCACAATACTATTCACAAAGAATTTTGCTTGTTAAAGAGGAAATCCAAACGCTTTTTGAAGGTAAAAAACCATCCCAGATTACTCTGACAGACTTTACTTAAGAAAACTTTTCTAAAGGCTGTACCAATAATTGTTTTGGTAAAAAATGTTAAAAGAGGCTTATCACCCCAACGCTTATTTGTCCAATATAAAAAACATTAGACTTGGTTTACAAGCGCGAACAAGGATACTTAACATTTTGGATAAACATTCACTAGATGCTTCGACGCTTTCCAATGAAGCTGGGATGCATTATGGAGTTGTTTTGCATCATCTTAGACTTTTAGAAGCAGAAGGAATAGTTGAAAGAAAACGTAGCAAACCGCATATTTGGGCGCTTACTGGATTAGGACAGAAGCGATTACCAAATTTAGGCTAAAAAGTGCATTTGCAAGGTGAGTGCTTGCACTTTGGGCAAACGTTGTCATACTTTTTAATGGTTGCCCTCTCAAGATCTACATTGGTGATGTTTGCCAGTGATGCCAACCATGCGATAACATCAGCGAACTCGTCTTCCAACGCCTTCTGGTCATTGATTTTCAATGCTTCTCCTAATTCTTTAACTTCATCCACAAGCCAACTGTATGTTCCATATGTGCCACGTTTAAAATCTCTATGAAAATACAAATGGTGCATCAACTTCTGAAACTCTTGAATATGCATGTTACACCCCCTCTTATCGCTTAGTCTTCCATCTTTTGACTATTAGATCCACCAGGTTGTCTAATCTATCTCTAACCTTATCATTTTCGATTAGTGTTCCATAAATTGACCCTTGCCCATACTCTCTCGATTGCAGCAAGACTGAAAGTGGTGGGTATTTGCAATCATAATGATCTAGAATTACTGTGTGATACGTAAGGTCACCACCCGCTTGAATATTCCCTATGACGATTAGTGCTATGATTTTGTTTAATATCGTGCTTTTAAATTCCTCATAATCTTTGATTATACCTTGGGCCCTTTCTATGAATGCACCGTAAAGACTCGCCGGTTTACCGCCATATGTTGGAATCGCAAGTAAAATAACATCAGACTCTTTCATTTTACGATATATTTTTGAAACGTCATCTCGGATGGGACATTTTTCGTCTTTACCTCTTAATTCATTGGAGAAACACTCATAGGTGCAATGGCTGCATGATTTTATCTCATAATCATAAGCGTTGACAATTTCAGTTTCGAACCCGTATTCTACGAGTTTTTTCAATACATATTCTACACAATTTAGCCCGTTGCCCCTTTTTCTTGCACTGAAAACTATTCCTAGCGCCTTCATTTTCTTTTCGCTTTTAGCGTAGTTTTATGTATTTGTAGGCCTCAGTCGCATTTTCAAAGCAGTAATGCACCTTTTGATAGTTCTTTCTGAATTCAGTCACATCAGTTTTAACCTTTTCCAATGGTTCTTTGTCTATTATTACGCGTTTTATGAATTCCGCTATTTCGCTCATTTCAGCTGCCCTCATTCCTAGCCTTGTAACTTCTGATACGCCTAGCCTTATGCCGCCTGGATGCATAAAATGCCTGCCTTCCTTAATGTCCCACGGTAGTAAGTTTCTGTTTATTATTATGTTTGCTTTTTCCAATGTTTCCTCAATTGTGCCACCATCCCCATGCTTTGTTATATCGATCAAAATTACGTGAGACTGCGTGAATCCTTTATGTTCTGCTAAAACGTTGAATCCCCTTTCATAAAGTGCCTGAGCTAAGGCCTTGGCGTTTTTCACTGTTTGACTTGCATATTGTTCTCCAAACTCGAGCATTTCAGTGCATGCAATAGTAACGCCTGCAACAGCATGTAAGTGATGATTACTGACCATTCCAGGAAAGGTTGCGCGTTTTATTTTCTCTGCATTAGCGTTCCATGATAAAACTCCACCATGTTGCGGTCCGAAGAATGTTTTATGTGTGCTTAAGCTAACTACATCTGCTCCTTCTCTGAGTGGATCTTGAAACTGTTTTCCAGCGATCAAACCTGCCACGTGTGCTGCGTCATATCCTACTGTTCCACCCATTGAATGGATGGTTTCTGCTAATTCTTTAATTGGATGTGGAAATGGAAAAACACTTGCGCCGAACATTACAAGTTTTGGTGGCTTGCCTTTTGCCGTCAATTCTGCCATTTTATTTTTCGCCTTATCAACGTCAATGTTCAATTCCTTGTAATCCAACGGTAAATATTCAACCACTAAGCCGCGAACAGCACCCGCTGTACCTCCTAACTCTTTTTTACCCGTTGTAATGTGTCCGCCACATGGAATTGACAATGCCATCATAGTGTCTCCTGGTTCCGTAAAAGCCGTGTAGACAACGAGATTTGCTACAACGCCTGAAATGGGTCTAACATCCACAAATTCGGCATTGTAAAGTTTTTTCATCAGTTCAATACATTTGAATTCTACTTGGTCTATAAAGCGGCAACCTGCGTAAACACGTTCTCCAGGCCATCCTTCAGCATATCGATTTCCGAAATCTGAAATTGTGGCTTCGCGAACAGCTGGGCTTGGAATGTTTTCGCTTGCTATTAATGGTATGCATTCTTGAAACCATTTGTGGTGTTGTTGCAAAAGGGTAAACACATTATTGTATGTATCTTTATGAGTTGCCATTTTCTGGACACCTTTTGAATCACACTATCGTTTATTCATAAATAAAATCCTTTTGAGATAACGCAACATTAATAATCGAGAAAATAGTAGGTGTCAAATAGACTAGAGGGTTCTTAGGTGAGCAAGAAAAAGAAAAAAAAGGAATCAGCACCGATGCCTGCTGCAAGTGCAGGGTTACTGAGGTTCTTTGAAGAGGAAACCGAAGGAATAAAGGTTAAGCCAGAACTCCTTGTAATCTTGGCAATAGCTCTAATAGTGGTGTCCGTCTTAGCTAAAGCTTTCTTTAAGGGCTAATAGTTTTTAATGCCGAGAAGGTGCATGCAAAACTTCTATTCTTTGAACAGAATTCAAATGGATAAATATTTCACTTCTTTCTTCTCTGCCAGCGACTTGTGGAATAGGTTGGGCAATTGTTGCACGAAGAATGATTGCTTCTGCTCCTGAGAGCCAAACTCCTGCGGGATCATTAGTTACTGCTACTAATGTTCCTTCAAAACCATATGATGGATCCAAAATCACACGTATATTCTTGCCCAGATTTTTTTCAAGCATATGAAATATTGTTGGTGGTACATTTTGTTCTGGCATGAGATTCGCAAAATATTATAATTGAAGCTTCAAGGATAAAACAATTGCTCTTTAATCGACATTATTGAGTTGATGTTGCGATAACTTGCGTTGTATAGTTTGTTGTGAATCATTTTCTATTGTTCATGTTAAAATTTAACCACTGGTAAATGCAAGAATTATGGGAAGGATGTCTTAATCTTCATTGCAAAGTTTCGCATTTTCTCGACACTTTAATATGCTCGAGTCTCTTTCATACGAAATTTGCTTGAGAGGATAGATGTGGCAGAAGATTCCCTGAATCAGTCTATGGAGAAGGCAGTTAAACATTATTCATCACTGTTCATGCTTCCGTCATACAAAAAACTGCTTCTGCTACTAGCTTGTGCATGCATAAGTGTAGGGTTACTTTCCACAATGATTCTTTTTCCTACTTTAGAAGAATTGCCTTATGCCTTCGTTCTAGGGTTCTCCTTTTTCTTGGCAACTTTGCTCATTGATTCCGCCATAAATGTTCTGATATTGAGGCAAGATACAATTTACAACCGGAGAAGAATTATGGCTCTTTCTCTTTTCTGTTGGGGCTTGTGGCTTCTGTTCATGGTTACTGGTATTATGCTTGCAGGATTTCTTGGTTTGGTGTGGGCTATTAGGCTTTGTCTTTTGGGTTTTTCCGCGGTAAACATCTTACGCCTAATAGTATTGTCTTCAACATCTTCTACTGGTAATGTAAACATTGTTGTCGCTTCTATTCTCAATCCACTCGTCTGCATGATTCCCTTTCTAATTCTTTGGACAAGAATAGGTTACTCTATAATTCCTATCGTTTACTTTTTCGCATTTTCCTCGAGTGTTAGCATCATTTCAAGCATGACATTCATCTCAGTTCTGAATAGCGTAGGAATACAAAATTTGGGAGTACCGTCCTTACCTCTTTTTAAGGCTTTTTTAATCAATTGGATAGCAGATTTAAATGCTCCTTTTGAGGGGTTTCTTGAAAAATTGGGTGAAAATCGAAGTGTAGAAGTTTCCTTGATAAAATTTAATTCTTCAAAATTGAAAGCGATTATTGTTGTTCCTTCAATTCATCCTGGACCCTTCAAGAATGTCGGTAGCAGTCTTTTACCATCAATGCTTAAAACCACTTTAGAAAGGAAGCTTAATTGTGTTGCATGTGTTCCCCACGGCTTGTTCGGTCATGAGTTTGACTTAGCTTCTCAAATTCAAAATCAGAAAATCATAAGTCAGATTGTCGAATCTACAAACTGCAAAGTTTCTAGTGCAAAGGCAACACCTTTAATCAAAGTTCGCAATGAATTGGTTACTGCTTACTGCCAAGTTTTCGGAGATTTTGCCCTTCTTTCTTTTACTCTTGCACCCAAAACAACTGAAGATTTACCGCATGAATTAGGATTATTTGTTCAACAGGAAGGAGAAAAATACGGACTGGAACATGTTATTGTTGTTAATGCACATAATAGTATTGATGGAGTTGTTAATCTACAAGAGGTTTTAACCTCATTGAAAGATGCTGCTGCCACATGCTTAAGGAAAGCAAGTGCTTTGATACAAACGCCATTTGAAATTGGTGCTGCTACATTTGTTCCTAAAGAATATAGCCTTAAAGAAGGCATGGGGCCAGGAGGCATCTCCGCAATTGTTGTTAATGTTGGAAAGCGGAAAAACGCATATGTAGTTATTGATGGTAACAATATGGTTTCTGGTTTGCGCGAAAAAATTCTCTCAACACTTAGTTCCGTTGGAATTGATGAAGGTGAAGTTTTCACTACCGATACGCACTCTGTTAATGCTACAATATTGAGTGGTCGAGGATACCATCCAATTGGAGAGGTCATTAACCATGAAAGTTTAATTGAACATATAAAGAATGTAACGTTGGCAGCGTCGTCAGGCTTGGGACCAGCAAAAGTTGGCTACGCTAGCATGATTATTCCTGATATCAAAGTTATTGGTGAAAGAAGGCTTGAAACGTTATGCCTTCTAATAGACAAGACTCTTCAAAAAGCTAAAAAGGTCGCCTTGCCCCTGTTCAGTGTTAGTGGCATACTTTTAATGTTATTTTTGCTGTTTGTGTAAGCTAACACTAATAAGAGTGTGACGCCCGATTTTTCATTCTCAATGGAAGGAAGCAACATGCTTAAAGAAATTAGAATTCACGGTCGCGGCGGTCAAGGCAGTGTAACTGCTGCAGAATTGTTGGCGCATGCAGCTTTCATTGAGGGTAAATGGGTTCAAGCTTTTCCATATTTTGGGGCAGAAAGACGGGGGGCTCCTGTTAAAGCCTTTGCGAGAATAAGTGATAAACAGATCCTTGTCCATAGTCAGGTTTACACGCCAGATTATGTGATAGTTCTTGATCATGCCATTCACAAGGTTGTGGATGTGACTGAAGGTTTGAAAAAAGACGGCATACTTGTTATGAATACGACAAAGAAGCCCTCCGAGGTTGGATTGCACGGTTGGCGCATCGCTACAGTGGATGCAACTGGAATTGCGCTTGAACTAAACTTGCTTGTGGCTGGATTACCTGTTGTCAACACTTCTATTATAGGCGCATTTGCCAAGGCAACAAGTGAAGTTAAGTTGGAAAGTGTCTTGAAAGCTGTAAAAGAAACATGGACAGGTAGTGCTGCAGAGAAAAATGCGCACGCTGCAGAATTAGCTTATGAACGTTTGAGTATGGGTTGGTGAAAAAGAATAATGCACAATATTCCTAAAACTCGTAGAGAAATGCCTCCAACACCAATATCGTATCCGACTGTTGGCAGCATGGGAAAAACGGGTTCTTGGCGAACTTTTCGTCCAGAAGTTGATTACTCCAAATGTACAAAGTGTACGCTTTGCTGGATTTATTGTCCTGACTCTGCTATTGCACGTCAGGAAGATGATTCTCCCAAAATAGATTATGATTATTGCAAAGGGTGTGGAATCTGTGCAAACGAGTGTCCAGCTAAAGCAATAACTATGAAACGGGAGGAAGAGTAAGTGACGCAGACAATTATTGATACTGCAAATCACATTGCTGGATACGCTGCCAAAGCTGCTAAAGTCAAAGTTGTTGCTGCATATCCGATAACTCCTCAAACGACTGTTGTTGAAAAAATAGCTGATTTTGTTGAAAGTGGCGAGATGCAAGCTGAATACATTCGTGTCGAATCCGAACATAGCGCCATGGTAGCATGCATTGGTGCAGCTGCCGCAGGAGTTAGAACTTTTACAGCAACTTCTGCTCATGGTCTAGCGCTAATGCACGAAGCCTTACATTGGGCTTCAGGGTCCCGCTTACCCATAGTGATGACAGTTTCCAACCGTGCCATGGGTGCCCCTTGGAGTATATGGCCTGACTTTAGTGACTCTCTTTCTCAGCGAGATACTGGTTGGCTTCAATTTTATTGTGCTGACAATCAAGAAGTTTTCGATACTGTAATCCAAGCCTACAAACTTTGCGAAAGCGAACAAGTGTTTTTGCCAGCTATGGTATGCCTTGAAGGCTTCATCTTGTCACATACCTACATGCCTGTTAAAATTCCAGACCAAGAAAAAATTGACGATTTTCTACCACCTTACAAAGGAGGATGGATTTTGGACACTAATAATCCTTTGTCCCACTCGAATTTGGTTACACCTGAATGGTATATGGAGTTTCGTTATATGATTCAAGAAGCAATGGAGAAAGCCAAACAACTTATTCCTCAGATTGACCGAGAATATGAAGAGCTTTTCGGTTTTGAGCATGGCGGGCTAGTTGAGAAATACAAGTGTGACGATGCAGATTTAATATTGTTAACAATGGGGACAATGGGAAGTGAAGCAAAAATAGCTGTGGATAATCTACGCAGGGAAGGACAAAAGGTCGGTTCTGCAAGAGTTCGAGTTTTCCGCCCATTTCCAGTAGAAGAAATATGGAAGCTCGCGGAGAATGCTCAAATGTTTGCAACTATCGATCGTCATATATCTTTTGGAATGGAAGGGTTCCTTGCTACAGAAATAAAAGCGTCAATCTTTAACAGAAAAGATCGCCCATTAATTGCTGGTTTCCTCGCTGGTTTAGGTGGAAGAGACGTGACTTTTGAAACTATTGGGAAGATTGCTAAAAAATCTTTGAAGTGGATGCGTGATGGCAAAGTTGAAAAAGAAACTGAATGGGTTAATTTGAGGGGGTGAAAAATATGGTGACAATAAAAGAGTTGCCAAAAGAAGAATATCTGCTCAAGGGTCATGCAGCTTGCGCTGGCTGTGGCCCCTCGATTTCTCTTCGACTGCTTTTCAAAGCGTTGGGAAACAAGGTTTTCTTGGTTGTACCCGCATGTTGTACAACAGTAATTCAGGGTACTTATCCTTACACTTCCTTTAATGTTCCACTTCAAAACATATTATTCGAATCAACAGCTGCCGCAGCATCTGGAATTGTTGCTGCATTGAATCAAAGAAATCTTGAAGATGTAACTGTTGTAGGTTGGGCTGGTGATGGTGGGACTGTTGACATTGGGATCCAAGCATTATCTGGAGCTGCTGAAAGAGAGACAAACTTCATCTACATATGCTATGACAATGAAGCTTATGGAAATACTGGAATGCAGAGAAGTGGAGCAACACCTTACGGTGCATGGACCACAACGACTCCTTCTGGAAAGAGAGAACGGAAGAAAGATATGCCCCTTATCATGGCAGCTCATAGAATACCTTACGTTGCAACAGCATGCCCCTCTTACCCTATTGACTTCATAAATAAGCTTAGAAAGGCCAAAGAGATTAAGGGCACAAAGTACATTCATGTTTTGGCGCCATGTCCTACTGGCTGGCGTTATGATACAAGCAAAACAGTTGAAATGGGGAGACTTGCAGTGCAAACGGGTTTATGGGCTCTTTTTGAAATTGAATATGGAAAATTTAAACTCAATTCTCCAAGTGATAGACTTGTTGACAAGACTAAGCGCAAGTATGTGAAGGAGTATTTTTCTTTGCAAGGACGATTCCGCAATTTAACAGAGGAGGACATTGAAAGAGTTCAGAGGTGGGTAGATGAAGACTGGGAAAATTACCGCAAACTATCGTCAAACAGTGTCTCTGATTTGGCATCGTGCATGAAAATATAAGACCAAATTTACAGTAAAACCTGCTTTGTGTTGCCCCTCATAAATTTACCTTTTTGACTTAAGAAAGCTTCTGAATTGACAGAAGATTATATAAAATAGTCTGTTTCTATCCTAATCTCCCGTTGGTGATTATATGAGTATCTATCCCAAAATAACTGTTAACCCTCCAGGACCCAAAGCTAGGGAATTGGTAAAAAAAGATGAAAGCTTGATTTCACCCTCTTATGTGCGGTTTTACCCGCTTGTGGTAGAATCAGGAAAAGGATGTATCATAAGGGATGTCGATGGAAACGAATACATAGACTTCAATTCTGGCCTAGTCTGTCTAAATGTTGGCCATGGCCATCCTAAAGTGATTGCTGCGATAAAGAATCAATGCGACCGATTCTTGCATTATTCTAACACGGACTTCTATTACACCGAGGTTATTGACCTAGCGGAAAGATTAGTGAAAATTACTCCGGGAAACTTTGATAAGAAAGTGTTTTTCGGCAATAGTGGAACTGAAGCTGTTGAGGCTGCAATTAAACTTGCAAAGTGGCATACTCGCAAACAATTGTTCATCGGGTTTATAAGCGCTTTTCATGGACGCACTCTTGGGTCATTATCCTTCACTGCAAGTAAGCCAACACAAAGAAGATATTTCTCTCCGTTGATGCCAGGTGTCACCCATGTGCCGTATCCTTACTGTTACCGTTGTCCTTTTAGATTAAACTATCCAGAATGTCATTACTGGTGTGTGGATTTTATTGACGAATTTGTTCTCCAGAAATATGTGCCTCCAGAAGATACTGCCGCAATGCTTTTCGAGTCAATTCAAGGTGAGGGTGGATATGTCGTTCCGCCACCAGAATACTTCCAACGATTAAAGAAACTCGCTGACAAGTATGGTCTCTTGCTTATAGATGATGAAGTGCAATCAGGAATGGGCAGAACTGGAAAATGGTTCGCGATTGAAAACTGGAATGTTGAACCAGACATAGTCTGCAGTGCAAAAGCATTAGCTTCTGGATTGCCATTAGGCGCAACAATTGCAAAAGCAAAAATAATGGATTGGGCGGGCGGTTCTCACGCGAGCACTTTTGGAGGTAACCCTATTTCATGTGTAGCAGCAAATGCAGTAATTGATGTAATCAAAGAAGAAAAACTTCTTGAAAACGCAACTAAACAAGGCAACTATATTTTGAAAAGGCTTGGAGAATTGAAGGAGCAAAGCGAAATAGTTGGTGATGTTAGAGGCAAAGGCTTAATGATTGGCATGGAAATCGTGGAAAATAAAAAAGATAAGAAACCCGCATCTGAAAAGGCTTCAGAGGTTATGATGCGTTCATGGAAGCGGGGGGTCGCTGTCATTACATGTGGGGTTTCAACCATAAGAATTGCGCCGCCGCTCAATATCACCCGTGAACTTGTGGATTCTGCATTGGAAATAATCGAAGATTCCGTTAGAGAAGTTGAAAAAGAGACCTAATCGCACGCGTGTCCGAATGGAAATCCGGAAACTCACAATAAAAGATTATGAGGAAATCATAAAACTTTGGTCTAAAGCAAAGTTACCATATAAGCCACATGGAAGAGACAGCAAAGAAGCAATCGCTGCCGAAATGAAGGCAAACCCTAATTTTTTCCTAGGTGCCTTTGAAGATAACCAACTCATAGGCGTGGTTATCCTCAGCAGAGATGCACGAAAGGGCTGGATTAATCGATTGGCTGTTGACCCTAATCATCAACGACGCGGTGTTGCAAATGCTTTAATTGCTGAATCTGAAAAAGTCTTAAGGAAGTATGGGTTTAGAATTTTCTGTGCCCTTATAGAAGATTATAATACCGCATCCAAGACGCTTTTCAAGAAATGCGGTTATGTGGAGCATCGTGACATAATCTATTTTAGTAAACGCGACAGCGATGAAGTTTAGTCCATTTTTCTGCATACAAGCAAAAAGTATTCGCTGCTTCCTATAACCCATTGATGAGTAGTAGCTTTTAAAATTTTCATCCACCTTCCTCAAGGCACGTCGTCATTTATGTCTTTTTTCTTTAGAAATCATGCGGCTTTGCTATGATTTCTCTTATTTTTAAATCAAAAAATGTTGCACTGTTTGCAGGGAATATTCGAAGCGCTGTGTCTGCACCTCTGCCAGTTCCGGCAATAGCAACAATGTCTCTATCGCATTTAATTAAACCAGCATCTGCTGCCATCAGCGTAATTTCAACGCATACTTTTGTCCCTTCTCCCATAAGTCTAAGCACGTTGGCAATAATTTCTAGTGGTTGAATAGTTCCAAAATTTTTGCGAACTGCACGTTCTACGCTGCTTAAGGCGTGAGTTCCTGTGAAAATTTTTGCACCATTTGCTAAGATTTCTCTTCTATACTCCTCTAATAGTTCGTGTTTTCCAGGTTGTTGGAAACCGAAACAATGCGTAACAACCACTACATTGCGTTCCTTGAACATTTTGGAAATTTTTGCTCCAGTTTCGCCTGTTGTGGAAGCTACAACTATGTCTTTTATGTCTTCATTTTCAACGTATTCTTTGACAAGCTTCAAAAGTGCTTCAGTATTTTCCCTGCCTGTTTCCTTGAAATACGTTATTTCCCTTTTAAAATGGCTCAATGGATATTCACCTTGCTAGTGGTTTTCTAGAAGGTTTTTCCTTAGTTTATATTTGTTGAAGATTATTATGGTTTACGTTGCTTTTTTCTTGATGGATTTTCTTTTTAATTCTGTATTACACACTTCGCATTTTCTTGATTTATAGTTTGCTGGGTATTTCTTGTGGCATGCTGGGCAATATCTTATCCATTGTAACTGAAAGCGGATGCCAAAGGTAGCAAGTGAAGTGAATTCTATCCCAATCTGGTTGGCAACATTCTGTATTGAATAGTCATCTGTTACAATTAATGGAGAATACCCTTCTGTTTTGAGTTCCAATGCTAATGCCAGAACTTGAAGATCTGCTCTAGAAAGAAAAAATGCATCTCCAACAAGTGTTGCCGAAGCTTTCACTTTATCCATAAAGGCTTCTTTAGGCATGCGCATTATCAGCTTTCTACTATCCATTGCAGTTTTGAACCTGACCCAAGCCATGGAGTTTTCTCTTATTTCCTCTCTCACTGTTGGAACAGTGTATTGCCTTTCAACTATTGAAAATGGGTCAAACCCTGCCACGAATGCTGAAGTGTCTAGAACCAGAGTTCTCCTGTCTGTGTTAAACGTTAGGTTTTCCTCCAAGTCCTCTGAATAGAAGTCTGCTTTCTAAACGGTGGTAAAAGTTTTCTCTAAATCTTATAAAAGAAGTTTCAAATGTGGAACGTGTAACAGTTAAACTGGGAGTTTTAGAACTTATAATTCTGCGGTATGCTCCATCGATTACCACAAGGATTTTTTTAGGTCTAATAATTTCTACTGTGAGGCTTGAACCCGCAGGGAAAACAATTGAATGGAAAATGCTTAAGGTGCATATTGAAGTTAAAACGAAAGCATTTACACTTGGATCTAAAACTGGTCCTCCAGCAGAAAGTGAATAACCTGTAGAACCTGTTTGTGTCGCTATCATCAAGCCATCTGCTTGGCAGTTTAAGGTTGGTTCTTTATCTTTTAATATTCGTGCATAGAGTAGTTTGGCTGGTTCATCTGTGGAGATCAATACCTCATTTAGTGCATCAGGAAATTTCTCGCCATCTGCCACTACTGACAATTTCATACATTTTTCTATTGTAAATTTTCCTTCCAAGCATTTCTGCACTGCCTCCAAAGCATGTTTCGGTTCAACCTCTGTCAGAAAACCTCTAACACCCATGTTTATTGCAAGTATCGGCGGTTCTGGCTTAGGTATTGCTACGCATGTTCTTAAAATTGTTCCGTCTCCGCCTATTGTAATTATGAAATCTGTTTTCATTTTTTTAAGTGGAGTAATTTTTCCTGTTATGTTCAGTTTCTTTGCTAATGTATCTTCTATATAAACTTCTATCCCTTTATTCCTCAAAAATTTAGCTAAATCCTCTGCAAGTTTTATGGCTGTTCTCTTATCAAAACGAGCAACTAAACCGACACTTTTAAGCAATGTTCTCACCATTTTACCTATTAGCCACACCTTAATCTATATATGGGTGTTGTTTAAAATTGCTGTGAATGAAAACTGTAAATAAATGGGTGAGGGCATGAGCAAGCCGGTCGATGTTGGAAGTTTGCGTGTAGGCGGTTATATGATTATTGATAATGAACCATGCCGTATAGTTGACATTACCAAATCTAAGCCAGGAAAGCATGGTTCTGCTAAGGCGAGAATTGTGGCAATAGGCATTTTTGATGGCGTAAAAAGAAGCATCGTTAAGCCAGTAGATTTGAATGCTGAGGTTCCAATGATTGACAAGAGGATGGGGCAAGTTTTTGCTGTAAATCCTTCTGGGATTCAGATAATGGACTTAGAGACATATGAATATTTGGATGCGCCTTTTCCGGATGATGAAGAGTTAAAAGCCAAGTTGGTTCCTGGCGTTGAGGTTGAGTATTGGCGGATTCTTGGCAGAATAAAGCTTGTTAGAACAAAGTAAAAATGATAATCATATTAGTCTGAAGAAATTGTCTTATAATATTTTAGGTGGGATTCTGTTTGAGTACTGTTACGTTGAAGGATGGTAGAACTGTTCTGATACGGAAATTTGAGATTGAAGATAAGGAGAAGTTGATTGGAATGTATGAGTCGCTTTCAAATGAAGCTGTACGTTGGGCGTTGCCGCCTTATACAAGAGAGAGAATTGAAAGTGGTTGGCTGAGCAATCTGGAAAACCTAATCGCCCTAGTAGCGTTTTATAAATACAAGATTGTTGGGCATGCCCAAGTTTTTAAATTCCCTCATCCTCGGAGAAGAGGCACTGGTGATTTAGTCATTTATCTTCACCAAGATTTTCATAATGTCGGATTGGGTTCTGTTATGCTGAAAAAGTTGTTAATGCTTGCAAAGGAGAATGGGTTGCATAGAATAGGTTTAAGTGTTGTTGCAGATAATAGATTGGCAATTCGACTTTATCAGAAATTTGGGTTTGAAATTGAAGGGATAAAAAAGGATGCTTATTTTGGTGAGGATGGAAAATATCATGATGAATTGATTATGGGTTTGATTATTGACCGTTTTTCCACCAAGCCCAGTTGAGTTTTCCAAAGCTTGAGTAAAGGATTAGTAGAATTACTCCCCAACTTAATGCGATTCCGGCTATTTTCAACATGTCCTCTTTTACATATGTGTGGCTTGCCCAAGCGCTTATTCCACATAAACCTACCAATAATAGAATGAAAATTGCGCAATGAATTGCTCGCTCTGCTGCCAATGGATTCACCTTACGCCTTTAGAAATTAGTGTTTTGTATTGTTAAGATTTTCTATCAAAGTTTATTTTGATGTCTTTACTTTAGCATTCTTGAAGCCGATGATGCAAGAAGAGCCGTCTGATTTGTGAAGACACTTGTTGAGCTGAGGCTTCGCATCTTATTCAATTGGGATTGTGTATTCATGTTTGCGTGGCAGGCGGACTTCCAATATTCCTCTCTTGAAGCGAACTTTCATATTATTTATATCTACTGCTACTGGAATTCGTGTTCGGCAATGTAATTTCTGGAATTCACCTTCGTAATGGGTCATGCCAAAGTCGTCGAAACATATTTTTCGGCTCATGTTGGCTGATATTTCAATCGTGTTCTTATCTAATGGCTTAACATGTATAGCGTTTTCTTTAGTGTATGGCAAATCAACGGTGACTATAACTTCTGTGGGAGTTATCATCATGTTGCGCAGAGGTTCTATTGTGCAGGTCTTTTTGTTCCAGCTTGGTCTCTCAAGCAATCTTTCTTCTAACTGTTCAGTCATTTCTTCCAAACTCTCGAAATATTCGCTAATTATCTCGAAGATTGAACGTTTCTTTCTGTTGGACATTTTTGTTTTCCTCCCTATGAGACGTATAATGGGATGTCATACTCTTGCGTTTTCTTCATTTTGGACAATTCCTGCTGTGTTCGTTTCATAACATCCCTTGCTCTTAACCGAATTTCCTCGCCTTTCTCTAAAAGTTTTGAGACGTCCAATTTTATTTCCATGATTTTTGCCAATTCCTTCAGTACTTCTGCTGCTGCTTCTGGGTCTGGGTAATTTAGGAAGCACTGAGCAAGTAATGTGAGAGCTGGTAATCCAATTTGGGCGCAATATTGAAGCATAATCGCTTGGGGACCAACCATGTATCCTTCATTTAATATTTCCATGCCTTTTTCTTTAACCATTTTCAGAATTTCTTGGTTTGATGCCGCTGCGAACACTTTCAATTCTTGAATATCTTGTCTATCTTGGGTAGGGATGCCACTTAATGAAATCATCATTTTTGCATTTTTGCTTCTTCCCCAGTTAATCAGAGCATTCACTATTGGGTAAATCACGTCTGCTGGTATGGCTGTTTCAGACACAGCTAACAAAATGTTGCCATTTCCAAAGATTCTTATCGGGGAATGGGGTAATCCCTCATGCAAAACAATTAAGGGCGGCAACAATTTTGAGTCCATATATGCAACTTCGGTTAAGTTAAGCTCTGAAATAATATGTGAAGCAGCGATGACACCTACTAAACCTACATCTGGAAAACCGAAAAGCATTGTTGCACCAGATGGTATTTTTTCTTTGTCAATAATTTTAACTTCTTCACTCATGTTTTTGACACTTCAATCATTGAATTGGAAATTGCATTGGTAAAAAGTTTGCGTTACTCAAAGAACGCCTAACCAGAATATCTATTTAAAGGTGTAAATAGCTTTTAATCTGGAGAAGTACTATGGCTTTAGAACGGTTAGGTTCTTCGCTTCATGAAGCACTGAAAAAGCTTTTCAGGGCCTCTATTGTAGATGAGGCAACAGTTAAAGAACTTGTCCGTGATGTGCAGAGGGCTCTTCTTCAGGCAGATGTAAATGTTAAGCTTGTGCTTGAGATTTCAAAACGAATAGAAGATAGGGCTTTAAAAGAGCAAGTGCCGCCTGGGGTTTCAAGACGTGAACATGTAATAAAGGTTGTTTATGAAGAATTAACAAGGTTTCTTGGAGAAAAATCAGTTCCAATAAAAATAGAATCTGGAAAGAAAAAAGTGATAATGCTTGTCGGCATACAAGGTTCTGGAAAAACAACAGCTGTAGCTAAACTGGCGAGATACTTCCAAAAAAGAGGTTTAAAGCCAGCTTTAATCTGCGTAGACACGTATCGTCCTGGTGCTCACGCGCAGCTTCAGCAGTTGGCAAGCAGAATTAACGTGCCTTTTTATGGTGATTTGAAAGCAAAGGACCCTGTTAAAATTGCAATTGAGGGTTTAAAGCAGTTCACAGACAAAGACGTGATACTTATTGATACTGCTGGTCGCCACAAGGAAGAGCGAGAGCTAATCAAAGAAATGAAAATGCTTGAACAAAACATTAAGCCTGATGAGGTTATGCTCGTAATTGACGGCACAATTGGTCAGCAAGCAATGTTCCAAGCAAAAGCGTTCAATGAAGCAACACCAATAGGCTCCATTCTTGTAACAAAACTAGATGGTTCTGCACGAGGCGGAGGAGCACTATCTGCAGTTGCAGCCACAGGTGCTCCAATAAAATTCATAAGTGTCGGAGAAAAAATTGAAGACATAGAACCCTTCATCCCATCTCGCTTCGTTGGCAGACTTCTAGGCATGGGCGACTTGGAAACTTTAATTGAAAAAGTGCGAGAGGCAGAAATAAAAGTTCCAGAAAAAAAGGCTAAAGCCATTTTAAGCGGCAAATTCACGCTGACAGATATGTATGAACAATTTGAAGCCATGAAGGGAATGGGTCCATTTCGAAAACTTTTGAAGATGTTGCCAGGCATGTCTTATGATATCCCAGAAGACATGGTTAACATGGCTGAAGATCGTTTGGAAAAATGGCGTGTTATGATTCAGTCCATGACGCCTGAAGAAAAGGATAATCCAAAAATTTTCAATGCTTCAAGGATAAAACGAGTTGCCCGAGGTTCTGGAACTAATGAAAAAGAAGTGAAGGAGCTTCTGAAACAGTATTCTATGATGCGTCGAATGCTCAAGATGTTGAGGAGAAAAAGAAAACTTCAATTCTTAGGCAAAGGATTGCCACTAGACTTTAAGTAAGTTATGCTGGAATCTGAAGGATTGCACTATGGATGTTTTAGAGAAATCGTTGAGAATGCTCGAGCAACACCCACTATGTGACCATTGTTTGGGCAGACAATTTGCTCTTCTTGGGCGCAATCTGGAAAATAATGAAAGGGGAAGAACAATAAAATTGGCTTTGATGCTGAAGGCCCACGAGTTAGTTTCCTCCAAAAAAAGCGAAGGCATAAAAATCCTCAAAATATTGGCAACAAATGGTTTTCTCAAAACAGCAGACGAGACACTGCGAAATCTGAAAAAGCAAATTGTAAGCAAAGATTTTCCCCCTAAATGTTTCTTATGCGAAAGCAGATTTGAGATTGTTGATGCTTTAGTGGAGAAAGCTATTAACAAAATTGAACGTTATGAATTCGACAGTTTTTTGGTAGGAGTGGAGTTACCTGTAATCATTGAAGAACGCGAGGACGAGTTTAAGGCTAATTTTGACGTGAATTATGGTGAAAACATGCGGAATGAGTTTGGGCGGATAATAGGAAAGAAAATCGCTGACCAGAGTAGAAAAATCGCTGATTATAAAAGACCTGAAGTAGTTGTGATTGTTAATCCCTTCGCTGAGGAGATACGCCTTCAAATAAATCCACTATTCATTGCAGGGCATTACAGAAAACTCTTGCGGGGCATACCACAGTCAAAATGGTTCTGTTCTAATTGCCGTGGAAAAGGCTGTGAGAAATGTAATTGGACTGGAAAAATGTATCCCGAATCGGTTGAAGAATTAATTGCAACTCCTATCATAAATTTAACAAACGGCATCAAAGCCTCTTTTCATGCTTCTGGAAGAGAAGACATAGACGCTCGCATGTTGGGTGAGGGCAGGCCTTTCGTGATAGAAATAACTAAGCCTCAAAAACGGTTTTTAGATCTTAAGAAACTTGAAGGTAGGATTAACGAATATGCGAAAGGAAAGGTTGAAGTTTCAAACTTGCGTTTTGCAGACAAAACCATTGTTAGGAAATTGAAAAAGGCGGAAGCCTCGCAGAAAGAGTATCATGTAATTATTGAGTTTGAAAATAAAATAGACACAAAAGATTTGCATATTTTAGAGGAGAAATTGGCAAATGCAATTGTTAAGCAGAAAACGCCTCTCCGTGTGCTTCATAGAAGGGCAGATTTAACACGGGAAAAGTACATATATGAGGTGAAAGTAAAGAAATTATCACATAATAAGGCTGAGATGAAGATAAGATGTCAAGGGGGACTCTACGTTAAAGAGCTGGTGACTGGCGATGAAGGAAGAACAATGCCCAATGTCTCCGAAATTCTTCGAAACAAAGCGAAGCCTATAAAACTTGATGTTTTAAAAGTCATTATGAGAGATTAAGAGAGTGGTAAAATGAGGAAATCGCAAGGTTATCGCGCTGGAACACGCCGTCTTTTGAAGAAAGCACCTCGAGCGCGGGGTAAAATGAGAATAAGCAAATTATTGTATGAATATCAACCTGGAAATCAAGTGGTTGTCAAAATAGACCCAAGTGTTCAAAAGGGAATGCCGCATAGGCGATATCACGGCAAAATCGGAGTTGTGGTCGGTAAACGTGGTCAAAGTTATGTTTTAAGTGTTGCTCAAGGCGAAGCTGCTAAAGAAATAATTGTTAGACCGGAACATTTAGAGCCCTATAGGGTGTCTTCATAAATGTCGGAAAAAAGTGAAAAGGAAAAAATGCTTACTCTACCTCAAGTTAAAAACCTACTGGAGTTGATGGGAGAAGAGAATCTTGATCAATTCCAACGTCGTACACTTGATTATCTTTCAAAGTTTTCCAAAATTAATGCTGATGTTGCTGAGAAGCTTATAGGAAGACTTGTTACAGAGTTTGGCTTAGAAGAATATGAGGCTGTTCAAATAGTCAACTGCATGCCGAAAAGTGTTGAAGAGCTAAGAGTTTTTTTGGCAGGCGGACGAAAAATTATTGAAACTTCAAAACTTGAAGCAATAGTTGCTCTTTTAAATGATTATCAGAAAACTAAATGATGATTTGACTACTGTTTTTTAAGCAACATAGGAGTAAATATAGGGCGAATATTATGGAAAAAAGATACGAAGAGTACGCTTATGTTTTAGATTTCTTGCCGCATGGACGCCCAGGACTGCGCCCTTCTGGAAGGGCTGGTTATAGAGCGGGAGCTCTTGTTCAATTGGTTGGCGAAGAATTTTTTACGCTTTTGGAAGCACTTGTTAAGGAGGGTATTATCCTTAAACCTCAAGACCGTGTTTTTGTTGGAAAAAATACTCGTGAGGAGATTACATACATAATTGGACGAATAAGTTATGAAGAGTTGACTGCATCTGCAAAGATGGAGCTTACAGCGGTTATCAGTAAAATAGTGTTGAATCGGGAGAAATGGTTTGTTGACTTTTTTAACAGTGCAAGGGCTATTACACCGCGGATGCATGCATTGGAACTGCTTCCAGGCGTAGGAAAAAAGTACATGTGGCAGGTCATTAATGAGCGTGAAAAGAAGCCTTTCGAAAGTTTTGATGATTTGCAGAAACGCACGGAATTGCCAAATCCTGTTAAGCTCATTACTAAGAGGGTTTTGGAGGAGTTGGCAGGCGAAAGTAAGTATAGGTTGTTTACTAGGACTTATTAGCATGTTTTGGCTAATGGGGTAGCATGAGCCTTTTAGAAAGAGCGAAGTTTTTGCTTCGAAAGCATCGAATTTTTCCGAAGAAGCTGTTAGGACAACATTTCATGATTGAAGATTCAATCTTGCAAAGCATGGTTAATTACGCTTCTTTAGAGAAAAACGATGTGGTGCTGGATATTGGGGCAGGTTTCGGTTTTTTGACTCAGCTTCTGGCTGAAAAATGTGAAACTGTATTGGCTGTTGAATCTGATGCGAAGCTTGTGAAAGTTTTGCGTGAACAGTTAAAAAATTTGTCAAATGTTAGAATAATTGAAGGAAACATTCTTCACATGTCTAATCTGCGATTCAGCAAGGTTGTTTCAATTCCACCTTACAATATTTCTTCGCCTTTGCTTCTTTGGCTTTTCCATCAAAAATTTGAGTGTGCAGTTTTAGTTTTTCAAAAGGAATTTGCAAGCCGCATTATCGCTTCTGTTGGAAATGAGCATTATGGCTGGCTAGCCGTCGTTACCTATTATCATGTGGATGTTGAGCTTATGGATGATGTCTCGCGATGTATGTTTCACCCACAGCCTGAAGTTGATTCTATAATTGTTCGTTTAAGGCCGAAGATATCACCATTTCCAGTAAAGGATGAGGTGCTGTTCAAACAGTTTGTGCAATTGCTGTTTACGCATCGCAACAGGAAAGTGAAAAATGCCATTAAGTGTTTCATTCGAAGCAAACGGACTGCAGACGCAGAAAGTTCATTGAAAAAAGTTGAATCTTTTTCGTTTATTGACAAAAGGGTTAGAGAACTAGCCCCTGAAGATTTCGGAGCTTTACTGAATGGTTTCTTCAAATAAGAAAGTATTTTTCTCAAATTATGTCTTTGAAATTTCAGAAAATGTTTATGAGCCCTCAGAGGATTCGTTTCTTTTTGCTGAAAATTTAGAAGTCAAGCAAGGCGATGTCGTTCTTGATGTGGGAACTGGATGCGGCATATTAGGCATAGTTGCCTCTGAAACAGGGGCATTAGTTGTTGCAGTGGACATAAATCCCTATGCTGTACATTGTGCAAAAGAAAATGCAAAACTGAATCATGTCTTGGACAAATTTCTCTTTATACAATGTGACCTCTTCTCCGCAGTAAGATCTGAAAAAAAATTTGACGTCATTCTCTTTAATGCTCCATACCTTCCTTCAGAAACCTCTGAAAATGGTTCATGGCTTGAAAAGGCTTGGTCTGGTGGAATTTCTGGCAGACAAGTTCTGGATCGCTTTATTGATCAAGCACCTAAATATTTGGCGGATAATGGACGTATTTTTCTGATGCAATCCAGTTTATCTGGTTTAAATGAAACTTTGCTGAAATTTGAAGATAATGGTTTGAAGGTTGATGCAGTTGCGAAACGTGATTTGCCATTTTTTGAGACCATAGTACTTCTGAAGGCGAAGCGTTGATTGGCTTAAGTTAAATAGCTGAATAATTAACTTTTAAGTGAGAGATGACTAGATGGAGAAAGTAATCGGCTATTGTGGAATAATCTGTTCTGACTGTCCAGTTTTTATGGCAACACAGAAAAATGATGATGCAGAAAGAAAGCGAGTTGCTGAAATATTCACTAGGCAATACGGTAAGAAATATGTGCTTGAAGACATTAACTGTGATGGCTGCCCAAACCCTAGTACTAGCGTCTTCAGCTATTGTAATGTTTGTGAAATAAGGAAATGTGGAAAGAAGAGGAACCTTGTGAATTGTGCGCATTGTTCAGATTATCCATGTGAAAAACTGTCAAAGTTGTTTGCTGAATATTCCAAAGCTAAGGATACTTTGGATAAGGTAAGACGTGAACTTGGCTTCACCTGAAAAGCCAAATTATTAACTGAGGATTTTTTGAAGTCTTAACTCGTCTCTTATTGGAAACCCACCTACTCCTTTCAATATTGCACCGTGTTTTTCTGCTATAACATTAGGTTTTACTTCATAAATCTGAAAACCAATAGACTGATAAAATGCTAATGCTGGCAAATCGTCATTTAAGGTTGAAACTAGCAATCTTTTCAACTTTTTAGCCATGTTTTGAACTTTTTCAATGAGGCTTTTGCCGATGCTGGAGTTTTGATATTTGGGCAATATACCTAATGCTATAATTATTATGGCATCATCCGTTTCTGAGAAAGAAATGAATCCAATTACACTTTTGCCTTTTTTTGCCGCATATGCTGGTAACTTTGCAACAATGAACTTCCTGCCAAATGCTATTTGTTCTTCCTCTCCCCAAAAACGTTTAACAAACTCTTGAATCGTCTTCCTTTCCTTGTCAGATTTCACATTGTTAATTTTGTATGGTAATTTAGTTTTCTTGAGGCATGATGAACAAATTGTTCTCAATCTTACATGATGTTCACATGACATTTTTCCGCAAATGCTACACTTGTAAACAGCTTTTTTCCGCAATATGCGCATTTTATGGTGCTGTCCTCCTTTTTGTTATTTAAGTTGAAAAAGTATATAACGTCAGAGCGTTACTATTGCTAAAAAGTGTTTAGGAGAGATGGTTCCGTTATGTGTGTGTTAGGTAAGGATAAACTTAAGTGGCTTATTGAAAAATACAAGTGCATATACCCTTACGATTATAATTTACTTGATGGAGACAGCTATGTCCTAACAGTCAAAGAGGAAACAACTCTTCACTATCTGGAGCATAAAAATCTAATAACCTATGAAATAGTTTTCATTCCGCCAAACTATGTTGCCCATTTAACTGCTAAAAGCAAATATGGAAGAATGGGCTTATCTTTCTTAAATGCAGCTAAAGTTCACAGCGGATTTGTCGGTAGACTTGCATTGGAACTTGTAAACCTAAGCAATGACCGCTGCCCTATCACAATCAAACGTGGAGACCCATTCATGCACATGGAGCTTGTGACAAGAGAAGGTGAGCCTTCGCCATATATGGGCGAATATCAATTTCAATACTTAACCGATGAAGAAACACAGATGTATATTCCGATACTGAAAGGTGTCTTTCCAAACTATGATGAACTTGCTAAAACATGGTTCAAAAACAAGCGGCTACCTCCGTGAAAAATAGGAATTATAGATTCTAATTTTCAAATCTTATTTGAAATTCATAACTTTAATCAAAAAACTCTTTCAACAAATCGTTTAAATACAACGGTTATGGTATGCAGAGGGGGATGCTAAATGCGCGCGAAAAACTACAGGGCAGTAAAAGGGCAAGCCTATACGAGAACAGAATTTGTAAAAGGCTTTCCCGCACCTAAAATAACCAAATTTACTATGGGTGATACTAAAGCAAAATTTGAATATGAAGCAAGACTCATAGCATTGGAAGAAGCCCAAATACGCCACAACGCCCTAGAAGCGGCACGTGTAGCTGCTAATCGTCCATTAATGGACAAGTTTGCAAACAATTACCGTTTACAAGTTAACCCTTACCCTCACACAATTCTTAGAGAAAACAAGATGATTTTTGGCGCTCACGCAGATCGTCTTCAAGATGGCATGCGCAGATCTTTTGGAAAACCCATTGGAACGGCAGCACGTGTGAAACCAGGTCAAATAATAATAACGATTAATGTAAATGAAGATGGTGTTGAAATTGCCAAAGAGGCTCTTAAACGCGGAGCTGCCAAGCTTCCCATTCCATGCAGAATAATTGTTGAAAAAGTACAAACTGAAACGGTGGATGTCGATGGTTGAAATGAAGGAAGATTTGATTCTATGGTTCGAAAATTTAAGAAAAACAGACATACCCCTTGTAGGTGGCAAAAACGCCAACTTAGGTGAAATGACGAATGCCAAGATACCTGTTCCGCCAGGTTTTGCCATAACCGCTTATTCTTACAAGAAATTTATTGAGGAAACAGGTATAGCTGCAAAAATTTACGAGATTATACAGGAAACAGTAAAGGATTTGAATGATCCGAAGCAGTATGAACAGGCTTCTGTGAAAATTCGCAAACTAATGGAATCAACACCGATGCCCAAAGATATTGAGAACGCAATAAAATCAGCTTACAAAGAGTTATGCAGAAGAGTGGGCTTAAAGGATGCTTCTGTGGCGGTAAGATCAAGTGCAACAGCTGAAGACTTGCCAGACGCATCTTTTGCTGGGCAACAGGAAACTTATTTGAATGTCAAAGGCGCCGATGATGTTCTTGATAAAACTGTTAAATGCTGGTCTAGCCTCTTTACTCCGCGGGCAATCTTTTATCGCACAGAAAAAGGCTTTGCACATGAGAAAGTATTCATAAGCGTTGGTGTCCAAAAAATGGTGAATTCTAAGGCTGCAGGGGTCATATTCACCTTAAACCCTGTAACTGGAGATACTACCCAAATCGTTATTGAAGGTAACTATGGCTTAGGCGAAGCAGTTGTTTCTGGTGCAGTAACTCCTGATGATTTTGTTGTTGACAAGAATACACTAAAAATAATTGAAAGGCATATAGCTAAAAAAACAGTACAGTATGTTCGAGACCCGAAAACTGGCAAAACAATTCACGCTGAAGTGCCTGCAGAAAAACAAGAACAGCCTTGCCTAAGCGATGAAGAAATAATGCAACTTGCGGAATTGGCTAAACGTATTGAGCAGCATTATGGAAAAGCACAGGATATTGAATGGGCAATCGATGGTGATATATCTTTTCCAACTAATGTTTTCATAGTTCAATCTCGACCTGAAACAGTTTGGAGCACAAAACTTGCTCAAGCGCCAAAGGTTGAAGCTGAAGGGATGAAGTCAACTGGGATGCTAAAGGTTATTGTTAGGGGTATTGCCGCTGGAAAACGAGGTTTCGGCATTGGTGTGGCAAAAGTTGTGATGAACCCTGAGGAAGCTGGCAAAGTAATGAAAAAAGGAGATATTCTTGTCACTGACATGACCAACCCTGATTATGTGCCTTTTATGAAGCTTGCAGGTGCCATAGTGACAGATAAAGGTGGCGTCACATGTCATGCGGCAATTGTAAGTCGCGAACTTGGCATTCCATGTGTTGTAGGAACAGAAAGCGCCACCAAACTTATGGTTAGCGGCAAAGAATACACTGTTGACGCTAGAAGCGGCGTTGTCTATGAAGGTGTAATGCCCGCATTGACAGAGCAACTCTCTTCTTCAACAGGTGCATCTTCACCTCGAGTCGCAGTCACTGGAGCCGCTGTTCAGCCAGTTCCAGTTACGGCAACAAAAATATACATGAATCTGGGTGTTCCAGAAAAAATAGAGGAATACAAGGATTTGCCCTTTGAGGGCATAGGACTTATGCGTATTGAGTTCATTTTAGCCAGCTACATCGGAGAACACCCCTTATATCTGGTGGAAACTGGGCAATCTCAAAAATTCGTGGATAAGCTGGCGGAGGGAATAGCAACTGTTGCAAGGGCTATACAACCACGCCCAGTTGTTGTCCGTTTCAGCGATTTCAAAACCAACGAGTATAGAGAACTGAAAGGCGGTGAAAAATACGAGATTGTCGAGGCTAACCCAATGCTTGGCTGGAGGGGTTGCAGCCGTTACATAAGCTCATGGTATGAGAAAGCCTTTAGGCTTGAATGTCATGCCATTAGAAAATGCCGTGAAGAATGGGGGCTTAAAAACGTGTGGATAATGCTTCCAGTGGTGCGAACTGTGTGGGAAGCAAAGAAGTGTCTTGAAATTATGCGGGAAGAAGGCTTGGAGAGGTCAAGAGACTTTAAAGTCTGGTTTATGGCTGAAACGCCTTCTATTGCTATACTTGCCGATGAATTTTCAAAACTGTGTGACGGTTTTTCTATAGGTTCAAATGATATGACTCAAGGCATACTTATGATTGACAGAGACTCTGAACGTTTAGGGCAAATGGGATATTTTGACGAAAGGGATCCCGCAGTAAAAAGAATAATTGCACATTTAATCAAAGTGGCTCATGAAAACGGATGCACAATCTCCATTTGTGGAGAAGGTCCATCAAACCTACCGGATTTTGCAGAATTCCTTGTGAGAGCTGGGATCGACAGCATATCCGTAAACAACGACGCTGTGGTTGCCACCAAAAAACTTGTAGCAAGTATAGAACAGAAGATGATTCTGGAGCAGCTCGCTGAGCAACGGGAAAGAGTTTCAAATCGTCCTATCTGCAAGCCTAAAGAAGATTGGGAATGGATGCCTCGTTGGAGTGGCATATCTGAATAGCATGCAAATGCCTACTTCTTTTTTCATAAATATTTTCGGTTTTTTGATTTTTTGGTCGTGATGGCTTGAGGCAATATGATCTTGAAGAAGAGAGAGTGAAACGGGAAATCCTTAAACTGCAAGCAAAAAGTGTTTTAATTCAGATTCCAGAAGGCTTGAAACCTGAAGCCCCACGTATAGCTAAAATTGTCGAAAAACTTGGTGCTTTGTCCATCATTTCTGCAGATCCCTGCTATGGTGCATGTGATTTAGCAACTGCTGATGCTGAAAGTTTAGGTGTAGACCTAATAATTCATTATGGCCATTCAAAACTGCTGAAGTATGAGCAGGTTCCAACAATCTATGTGGAAGCAAGATCCACTGTAAATGTAAAAGAAGCAGTGAATGAAGCCTTACCCCTGATTGAGAATTGGCAAAAAATAGGTTTAACCACCACGGTTCAGCACATACAAACTCTCGATAATATTCGAGAAACTTTACTTCACGCTGGGAAAGCTGTTGTTATCGGCGATTCTGGGCGCCTGAATTATGCTGGACAAGTACTTGGGTGTGACTATAGCAATGCAAAATCCATAGCAAAAGATGTTGAAGCTTTCCTATTCATTGGTGGTGGACGGTTTCATGCACTCGGTGTTGCTCTTTCAACTTTTAAGCCTACAATTGTTGCTGATCCATACGAGAGAAGGGCATATTCAGTGGATAAAGAGGCCGAGAAAGTCATTAAACAAAGATGGGCTAGTATAGAAGCAGCTGCCAAAGCTAAGAACTTTGCAGTGTTAATTGGATTAAAACCCGGACAGAAGAGACTTGAAGAAGCTTTAAGTGTGAAACGGAAACTTGAAGAACATGAAAAAACCGCGTATCTTTTTGCTATTAAGGAGATTACTCCAGAAGTGCTCATGGAATTTCCGACAGTTGAGGCTTACGTTAATACTGCCTGTCCAAGAATATCTCTTGATGATGCTATGAAATTTCAAAAGCCTGTGTTGACGGTTAATGAGGTTTCAGTTGTTGTTGAAGAGTTGTCTTGGGAAGAATTATGCAGAAAAGGCTTATTCGAAAATTAGAATTGGAAATGTTGCTTTCACAGATTAAACCGCCCCCATCTCCTAAATCAAGTCTCGAGCAATACACTATTCCAACAAATGTTGCCGCAACAATTCTTCACATAGCAGCTTACGCAAACAATGACATTATTGATAAGAATGTTTTAGATTTAGGGTGTGGCACTGGAAGACTTTCTCTTGGAGCAGCCTTCTTAGGTGCAAAACAAGTTGTAGGTATTGACATTGATAAAGATGCGGTGAAACTGGCCTCCTGGAATTCCGTAAAGATGGGCCTGAAAAATAAAGTTGGATGGATTGCCGGGGACATAGATGCTGTTCACGGAGATTTTGATACAGTCTTACAGAATCCACCTTTTGGTGTGCAAAACCGAAGAGCTGACCGAAGGTTTCTTGAAAAAGCCTTAGAATCTGGTACGGTCGTCTATTCGCTTCACAAACATCCAAGAGAGGATAAGAATTTTACAAAAAAATTAAAGTCACATCAACCGGGTGTTGGAGTTGTTCCTGATCCTTTTCTGAAAAAATTTATCGAAGAGCATGGTGGAAAAATTAAAGTTGTTTTTCCGATGATTATGACGGTTCCATACATGTTTAGCTTTCACAGAAAGCGAAAACACGAATTTATAGTTGATTTATTCGTCATAAAAAAGCGAGAGACTGTATTAGTCGGTTAGCAAACAAAAAGGTTTATTGAGGGGTTTACTAAAGTACTGATGCTTCATCAAGCCAATGTTTGCGATGTGGCATAGTGCAAAAAAGGTAATCCCCATGAGTTCATCATCATCTGAAGGTTCTGAACGTAAAAGTAGCCAATTTGTGTTACCAGGTGAACGTTTAGGCGTTATTGAAGAGTTTACCCCCAATACTGGAACGTATGTTAAGGAAGGAGTTATTTATTCTGGGGTTGTTGGACAAGTTTTATTTGATCTTTTGAATAAGCGGGTTTCAGTTTATCCTCTGATTCATGAAGCAAAGGTTCCTAAAGTTGGAAGCACCGTTCTGGGTCAAGTTTCCAATATTCAGACTGATACAGCAAGCGTGCGAATTTTTAAAGTAGACGATAAACCAGTTTCGGGGGTTTTCACAGGAATTCTGCATGTTTCTGATGTGCAAATGAGTTATGTTGAATCAATGTATGATGTTTGCAAGCCAGGTGACATTGTACAGGCAAAAGTGATTAGTGAAAAAAATCAAGTCTATCATCTTTCAACTAAAGACAAAAATCTAGGCGTTCTTTATGCCTCTTGTTCGAACTGTGGCTACACGTTAGAATTGAAACGGCAGGGCATGCATTGTCCAAGATGTGGAAAAATTGAAAAGCGCAAAATCACAATAGATTATGGAAAAGCGATTCTATAGTATGAAGGGAAATTGAAGATATGAAAGTAAAAACGCTGAAAAAAACAAAGAATGAACTTAAAATCGAAGTAGAAGGCATGGGGCATACCATTTGCAATTTGCTGCAAAAGCGGCTTGGGGAAAATTTACATGTAGATTTAGCCGGATACGATGTGCCACATCCCTTAGCCTCAAGCTCTATAATTTATGTTCGCACAAAAGGCAACGTTAAGCCAGAGGACGCTTTGTTTGAAGCCGTGGAAAAAATGCGTGAAATAAACAAGGAATTCGCTAAAGAACTTCAATTAGCTCTTAAGAAGAAAATATGATTCTGCTCCTTATTTGGGTGAGCAATTGGCTAAATCCCTCAACAGGGTCATCTGCTCGCTCTATTATTTTGACGCTTTCTTCTAAATTTACATGGTTATTAATCCAAGCATAAGCCACTAATGCTTCAGCCGCATCAGCCATAGTATGACGTGTCATTCTCGAGGGCAAAAAATCTCTTAATCCAGATTTTTTGATTGCGCCTGCAAGAAGCGTTCCCTTAACTTTCGCTCCCGATGGTTCTCCTTTCTTATTTGATATGACCAGTGAATAAACAAGGTTTATGTATGCATCGCCAAGCGAGGCTAGTTTATGGTCTACTAAAATTTCTGTCAAGCTTGTGTATTTCTTCGTGAAAGAAAAAATGTTGTTTTTCTTCAAATTTTCGCTCTCCTTATCTAAGCCTAGGAATGAACTGTCTAGTCTTTCTTTGATATTCCACATATTCATGGCCAGAGCGTTGCGTCAAAAGTTTCTCTTCCATTACAGCAACACGATAATATCCTGGAATTGCAACCATGGGTATGAGCGAGAAGAAAGTGGACCACAAAGAGAAGAGCCCAAAAAACATTAAAAAATATCCCAGATACGAAGGATGCCGAACATAATGATACGGTCCCCATGTTACGAGTTTATGGTTATGTGGCATATTCCAAGAAGTAGCGTATTTGTCTCTAGCAATCACGCTCCAAATGGAAAGGACAAATCCTAGAAATGTGAGAATTACACCTAAAATTCTCATACAAAATGCAAATGGTAGTTGGAAATAGTGAATTGAATCATACAGCATAGAGAAAAGGTTAGTGAAGACAAGAAACATATAAGTTGAAATTTCTAGGAAATATGTAAACGTTCCTATAGCAGCTAAGCTTACAATGAGATCTGACGGTAGTTTGACTTCCGTGTATACCTCGGCATCGCTTCTGCGTTTGTGAATTATTAGAATGTTGTGTAAGTTGACTATCGAGAAAAAAGCTGGGCAAACGAGAAGAAAAATGGCTATTGCTGTTTCAGTTAACATGTTTGTAAATGAGTGATTTGCTGCTTAAAAGCGCTTTTCACTAAACTTATAATGTTTGTTTCATTATAAATCTGTGATGTCGAGGAATTGTTTTGGCTTACAAAAGATTTCGCGTGATTAAACCTGAAATTAGGGTTATCGGTGTTGATGATGGGATCTTTATTCCCAGAATGATAGGATTGGTGCCTGTTGTTGGTGTTGTTTTTCGTGGTGGATACTGGCTTGATGGTGTCATGCACACTAAAATTAGAGTTGACGGCTATGACGCAACAAGCAAAATAGCTTCTATGATAGTTAATTCACCTCACTATAAGCAGTTAAGGGTAATAATGCTTAATGGCATAACATTTGCTGGTTTCAATGTAGTTGACATTAAAAGACTTAATGCGAAAACCAAGCTTCCAGTAATTGCAGTTACACGTGAAAAACCAAACCTTGACGAAATTCACGAGGCATTAAAGAATTTGCCTAAAAGTGAAGCACGTTGGCGGGCTATTTTGAATGCTGGGAAAATATCCGAAGTGGCTATTAGAGATAAAAGCGAGAAAATTTACATGCAACTTTCTGGTGTTCATGAGGAAGATGCACAGAAAATTTTACAGTTGACTGCTACTCGAAGCAACACTCCTGAGGCATTACGTGTTGCGCACCTTATTGCTTCCGGCATAAGCCCTGTTTAGCGTCAATATTTATTGTTACATGAAAAGGTTTAAAAGCGACCATGTTAAGGAAAAACAAACGGATGTCGGAGTAAACCAGCTATGGAATTTTGTCCAAAATGTGGTTCCCGTCTTGAGCCTAAAAAGGGGAAATCGGGGAAAGAAGCATCACTGGTTATGGCTTGTCCAAAATGTGGCTATCAGAAACGTGAGTCAAGTAAGAAAATAGAGCCTAAAGTTGCGAAGGTTATTCGACATAAGCCTCAACAGCTTGTAGCTGTCATAGGTAAGGAAGAGCAGAAATTGCGAACTTTACCCACCGTTAGGATTGAATGTCCAAAATGTGGAAACAATTTGGCTTATGTTTGGCAAGTGCAAACAAGAGGTGCAGATGAGTCTTCTACGCAGTTTTTGCGTTGCACGAAATGTGGGTACACATTCAGAGAATACAGTTAAATTATATCTTGTCGCTTTTATTCAAGTCTCGAAGTCTATTAACTCCGTCAATCTCCTTTATGAAAGCCGCAATGCTTTTTGGGACAAGCTTCTCCCAACTGTCATCCTTTAGCATTCTCTGTCGAATTTCTGTTGAAGAGTAAAGTCTTCTTTCAAAAAAGCGGATAGTATTCACTTTGTATCCTGCTTCCATGAAAAGCCGCCGTGTTAAAGGATCATTAGAATAAACAATATTAAATGAAGGTGTATAGCCCTCAACTGCAGAAACCCACATCATATGCAAATGTACATCTGGAACTGGAACAATCCAAACATGCGAAAAATCTATTTTCGCCTCTTCCAAAGCTCTGCGAATCATAATCAACCTCTCACCCGCTGTGAATGGGTTGTTAATGTTATGGCTATATTGAGCGCTACCTATAACAATTACAAGTTCTTCAACTTCTTTCAAAATCTCTTTTATTGCTCCAAGATGTCCCAAATGAAAAGGCTGAAATCTACCAACAAACAACCCACGGTTAACCATCTAAACCCCCTTTTACATGTATATGTTAATGCGCGTTAACTGAATTAACATTTACTTTTTTCTAACCTTTCCAATACAAACTCAACGGGAAAAACTTGCAATTTTCTACCATTAAATGGGACTTCATGTTTTCTCATATAGCCCTGCTTTTCCCGTTGTAAAAAAGCAAGCTTCGCTTTTAAACCACCTCCATACCCACCTAAAGTAAAATTTGAGTTGACAACTCTATGACATGGAACCACAGGCGCAAAAGGATTCAAAGCCATGATACGACCTACAGCCCTTGGGCTTCCACCAGCAATCTTGGCAATAGCCCCATAAGAAGTTACATAACCCAAAGGAACCATGCGCACTACTTGCAGAACATTTCTTGCATATTCTGACAAACACTCCATAGATAATGCGAATTCTCGAGAAATGCTTCTGCCATTGTAAATATCTTTCAAAGCTGTTATGACCTGCTCAGCAAAGGCTGAAGGTTTTCGTGATCGTTGAAAATGAACATAAAAAGGAATACTTGCTAACAGACCATGCAATGCCCCATTTTCATTGGAGGCAAAAGTAGTGGCAAAGATATTCTCCTCTTCATAAGCAACTCCAAACCAAACATCTTCTACGTTCTCAGTGTAAATGCTTATCATCTTAAGACCCTCTCTTTGAAAAGCGTTATAGAAGTAGCCATATATTAGCTCTATGGATAGACGAATCGAGGTGGAGGAAGAATAAAATGCGATCCAAATTCAAGTTTCTCAGAGTTCTTCCAGTTTTAGTCTGTAGAAAAGGGCAGGTCCCGGAGAATTTTATGAACGAAAAACTTGAGCAACTTAAGAAAAACTTGACTGTGGCGGCTGAAATTTTAAAGGTTGTCGCCATCAACGAAGAAGAGGATGTTAGATTTGTAAAAGAGCATTTAGGAGAAACTGATGCCATTCTTCTATACAAACCCCATCTTGGTTTAGGCAATTGCATAGTGAAGATTTCAAGACTTAATCGTCCTATAATCCTTTTTAACGATGAGGGATTGGTCAATAATCCACTAGATGCTTTAGAATATATTTACCCTCAAGAAAAAACATGGGTTGCTGTGGATTATCAAGACGTAAACAACTATTTTGCTGTTCTTTTAGCAAAGAAAAAGTTGGAGCATACTAAAATATTGATTTTGAACGCAGACTTTCCACATTGGGAGAAATTTCTCTGCAGAATTTCTGGTGGACGGGAAGCTATTAAAGAAAAACTTGGGATAAAGTTGGAGTACGTGAAAAGTAAAGATGTGATTGAAAGATGGAAAAATGTTAGAACAGAAAATGTTAAACCATTAATAAAAACATGGATGGAAGATGCTGAAAAAATTGTAGAACCAGAAGAAAAAGATTTGATCGTTGTTGCGAAATTATACACAGTTATGAGAGATCTCTTGAAAGAAAAGAATGCTCAAGCCGTAACTATGGCCTATGGCGAAAGCCCATTACCCGTTCCTTGCTTTGCTTATACCAATCTAAGAGATGAAGGGATACCCTCAGCCTGCGAAGCAGACATACTCTCACTTTTGTCGATGGTTATTCTACACTATATTGCAAACAAGCCTTGTTTCATGGGCAACACTTTTGTAGACGAAGCTGACGAAACATTGATAATTAGCCACTGTGTATGCCCACGGAAAATGGAAGGATACTATTCTAAACCAGTGCCTTACACGTTAAGACGGTATCATAAGGAAAAATTTACTGGAAGTTTGACAGCATTTGTTAAGATGAAAGTAGGTAAGGGGGTCACAATTTGTCGCCTAAGTGGTGACTTAACGAGCATGTTGCTCACTAGGGGAACTATTGTAGATTGTGTGGATATGGATTCGGATGAATATTGCAGAGTAAAAGCGAAAGTGAAAATCCAGAATCCTAAGGAATTTATTCACAAAACATCTGGAAATCATCACGTCGTGGTTTATGGTGATTATAGAGATCAGTTGAAGATGTTGAATGACATTTTGGGCATTGCAACTGTTGAAGTCTAAAAGTTATATGATTAAGTTTAATAGGTTGCTTGTGTATATCACGAAAGAAAGGTGGACTGCATGGAAAAACAAAGTCAACAAGCTGAATATCTCTGGATTCCAGGGGCAACAACCATCGGTGTGGTATGCAAAGAAGGAGTCATTCTAGCCTCTGAAAAACGTGTTTCTTATGGTTATCTTGTTGTAAGTAAAGGCGGCAAAAAAGTTTTCAAAATAACAGACTACATTGGCGCCGCATGTGCTGGACTTGTCTCTGACATGCAAATTCTCGTGAGAGAAGTGGAAGCCTATGCAAACCTGTTTACTTTAGACGTTGGCAGACCAATCTCTGTAAGGTCAGCAGCCAAACTCATGTCAAATCTGCTTTTTGAACGCAGATTAGCACCGTTGATTACCCAAACAATAGTCAGCGGTGTAGATGAGGAAGGAGCATCACTTTACGTGCTTGACGTTTTAGGCTCAGTCATACCCGACAAGTATGCAGTTGTTGGTTCTGGAACCGAAATAGCCATGGGTGTCCTAGAGGAAGGATATAAAGAAGACCTGAGCATGGAAGAAGCAAAAGACCTAGTCATCCGATCAATAAAATCTGCAATAAGCAGAGATATAATGAGTGGCGACGGTATAGATTTTCTGTTGATAACAAAGGACGGAATACATGAAGAATCAATGAAATTCTAAAGCTAGACTTTCGCCAAATTTTAAACTTAATCCTCTTCACAACAATCATTGTCAAATGGTGGAAAACATAAATTGTCATTTGAATTAAGCTTGGAAGAAGGAAAAGTCTTAGTCGGGCTCGCTCGCAAGGCTGTAGAAGAATATCTGCAGAATAGGAGAAGACTTAATGTTCCAAGCAACGTTTCTGAAAAACTGTTTCAACCATGCGGTGTCTTTGTTACAATAAATGCGCTAACTGGTGAAGAAAAAGAACTGCGAGGCTGCATTGGATACCCTTATCCTACAATTCCACTTGTGGAAGCAGTTGTTGAGTCAGCTATAAGTTCGGCAACACAGGATCCACGTTTTTATCCTCTCTCTTTAAATGAGCTTGATAATGTAGTTTTTGAAGTAAGTGTGTTGACGCCTCCACAGCTAATAACCACAAAGAAAGCAAGTGAATATCCGACAAAAATCAAGGTTGGAAAAGACGGCTTAATTGTTGAAAGAGGCATGTTTAAAGGATTGCTTCTGCCTCAAGTGCCCGTTGAATATAAATGGGATGAGGAAGAGTTTCTTTGTCAATGCTGCATCAAAGCAGGTCTTCCCCCTGACAATTGGCTTTTAGATGGCACGAAAATTTACAAGTTCCAAGCCATAGTATTTGAGGAAGAAAAACCAAGAGGTACAGTGAAGCGTAAATCCCTTGGCTGGTAACAATTCTATGAGGGTTTATTTTGCACCTTGCGGTATTGGTTTAGGACATGTTGGAAGATGCATTCCCATAGCCAAAAAACTTATGGAGAAAAGAATTGATGTGATATTTTCTACTTACCGTGAAGGCATAGGGTATGTTAAACATGAAAATTTTTCCCTTATTGAAACTCCACCCATCGGATTTCAAGTCAAGCCTGACGGAACCGTAGATTTTAGACAAACTGCCGTCAACCCTGGCCCTTTTTTTGCTTCTTTTACTCTTTTAAAGCAAATTAATGCTGAGGTTCAAGCGATTGAAAATTTCGGTCCCAACGTTGTTGTTTCCGACTCTCGTATTTCGCCGATATTAGCGTCTAGGCTCTTGGGGATTCCGAGAATTTGCATTTTGAATCAGTTTCAAGTGATAATTCCACGAAAGAAACGGTTTTTAAACTTGGCAAAGTTTGCAGACTCTGTCACCCTTGCAATTATTGGAAAAATGTGGACAAGCGGAAACATTGTCTTGATACCTGATTTTCCTAAACCTTACACGATAAGTGCTGGAAATCTTGCCATTCCTAGATCGTATGGGAAAAATGTGAAATTAATAGGACCAATTTTACCCATCCGTCCAAACGATTTGCCTGATGGAATGAAAATACGCAAAAAATTAGGATTGCCAGATGATAAACCAGTAATTTTTGCACCTATAAGTGGTCCTGTTAAAGAGAAAGCGTTTTTAATTGGGATTTTAAGGAAAATTCTGCTTAAATTTCCCAAGGATTATGAAGTTGTCCTCTCACTTGGTTATCCAAATGCTAACAACAAGCCAGTGCGTTATGGAAATGTGGCGATTTGCAATTGGATTACGAACCGTTTTGAATACTTGAAAGCTTGCGACGTTGTTGTTAGTCGCGCTGGGCACGGAACCATAACTCAATGCATGTCTTACGGCAAACCTATGATACTTGTTCCCACGCCCAGTCATACCGAACAGCTTAGCAATGCGAAACAGGCCGAAAATCTAAAGATTGCAAAAATTATTCAACAAGAAGAGTTAAACAAGGAAAAACTTCTGGTAAGCATTGAGCAACTCTTGCAAAGCAAGACTCATGAAAGGCTTGAAGAAGTTCAAAATGAAACTTTGAAACATGACGGTTTAGAAAATGCTGTGAATACAATAATTGACATGGCAGGGCATGAACAAGTATTTTAAAGCCAAATAAATCAATAGTAAGAGTATGTTCTTGCCTCGGAAAATTTTGGAACGAAAACTTCGAAAAATATTAGAAGAAGATATAGGTCAAGGAGACATAACAACTGCTTTGATAGTTCCAGAGCGCTGCACTGTTGAAGCTGAAATAGTTTGTAAAGAAACAGGGATTGTGGCGGGAATTGAAGAAGCAATCATTCTTCTTGAAAGTCTGGGACTTAAATGTGAAGTCTTAGTAAAGGATGGGGAAAAAATAAGAGTGAACCATGTCTTGATGAAGATTTTTGGCGATGCACGAGCAGTATTCTGTGTTGAACGCACTCTTTTGAACATTATATCCCGTATGAGCGGCATTGCAACAGCCACCACAGATATTGTTAACAAAATTCGTGAAGCCGGGCTTAAAACAAAGGTTGCTTGTACACGAAAAACAGCACTTGGATTACTATATTTTGATAAAAAAGCTGTTTTGATTGGAGGTGGTGATACGCATAGGCTTCATTTGGATGACATGGTTTTGATAAAAGATAATCACATTGCAGTTGCTGGAAGCGTTGAAGAAGCTATTAGAAGAGTTAAAAGGAACGTTTCGTTTAGCAAAAAAATCGAGGTTGAAGTAACCCGCATTGCTGATGTTTTATCGGCGGCAAAAACTGGCGTAGACATAATTATGCTAGATAATTTTTCTCCTGAACAGATAGAAAAAGCGATTAAATCGCTTAAAAAGTCTGGTTTTTTTGGAAAAGTTCTTTTAGAAGCTAGTGGTGGAATAACAAGACAGAACATTCTGAAATTCGCTTCTACAGGCGTTAACATTGTAAGCTTAGGCGAAATAACAGACAGTTCCAAATCATTAGACATTAGCTTGGAAATCACAAAAATCAAGGAAACATGAAATTGAACAGCTATTCAGCAAGTATAATTACCCGATAAGCAGGAGTAAAGCCAATGCTATTAGATTCACTGTTGCATGGGCCACAGCTGAAACGACATAAGAATGATAACGATGATATATATAGCCCAACAAGAGCCCTATGAGGAACGCTGAGACAGTATAAACAGCTTGTAGGTCAAAGTGAAAGAATCCAAAAGCTAGAGAAGAAACGAGTAAGGCAACACCAAACGAGTATTTGCCATTTATAGCAGTCTGCAAAAATCCTCTAAAAGTAAACTCTTCACATATCCCAGCCAAAGATAAGGAGATTATGACCAAGAGTAATCCCTCAGAAGAGCTACTCATGTTTGCTAATAATTCATTAGATTCTTCAATCGCTTTGCTTGGTCCAAAGACCATAGTAAGCACAATAGATATGAGAATGTCAAAAGCGAAAAGAATAACTCCGAAGGTAATGCCTATTAAAATGTTCTTAGGTTTTGTATCTAATCCTATGTAACTTTTAATTTTGACCCTTTTGTAAATCATGTATCCTAATGGAATTATTAGTACAAGAAGTTCTGATGCCACCATTGCCACACCTTCTCCGAAAACCTCAAAGATTGCAGTTCCTAAAAACATAAGTAGTAGAAAACTTGCCACAACAGCTAAAATGGCTGCAAGAGGGGAAATCGTGCTTTTTTCTTGCATTTTAATCACTATTTTAATGGAGTTAATTTTACTATTCTAAAACCTCGTGCACACGGGTTAAGCATTTCACTTATATTAACTTTCTTCAGAATCTCTTTTGTATCTTCTCCATACCCTCTGACATCATGTTCTGCACCGATAAGAGAGTACAGATATACTCTGTTTTCTGCCAATCTGGGCTGGCATTTTGAAGGTAAGCCCAGCATAACAGTTTGTTTTTCCTTGATTGCTTTTTCGCATGCATACAATATTGCATGTGAACCTGCAGTTAATTCTGCAATTCTCACGGGAATACTTTCTTTTCCTATTGCTACAGCTTCAACTCCATATTTCTGTGTAATTTCATTTGCAATCTTTCTGAGCCTTGGCAAAATTTTTAGTAGATTCTGCTTCGCTTTTGCGGAGATTCTTAAATTTGAGAATTGAATAGGCGACAATTGCTCGAGTGGAAGTGCTCCTAAGGACATGTCAAGATGCACAGAATCAGCTTTTACTTTTCCAAGTAAGTCTCGGCAAAGTTCTGCTTCATGCACTATGACTTCATGACCGTTTCCTGCGTCTGCAAAAATCGCTTCTGCAATGCATTTTGCTGGTTCTCTGTAAGGCGGCTTAACTAATACCGATGCACTCGCAACAATTTGTAAAGGTTCAAACTTCTCATTAAGTATGGCGGCTGAAGAATCTGCAGCGATAATATCCAAACTTTTCACCTTGATCTTATTAATTGGTAGATTAGGATTTAGCTTTGCTGCTTCTTCAGCCTACTTCCTTTAGGTGTGTACCTAAAATGAATATTTCTGAACTTTTAGTTCTGCTTGCTTTTGGCTTAATCACTTTAACATCTTTAAAATGTCTTTTCATTTTCTCTATGAAGCTGTCAAGCATATCACCTTGAAAAACCTTTACAAAGAAGTTTCCAAAAGGTCTAAGCGTTTCCAAAGCTATTGTTAATGATTGACACGCCAAATCTATTTGGCGTGCATGGTCAACTTCCCATATTCCGGAAATATTTGGCGAAGCATCTGAAATTACCGCATCAGCCTTTCTTGGAAGCATACTAACAATCTCTTGTATAGTCTCGGGCTCGTTTATATCACCTATAATCGTTCTAACATTACTTTGCTGAAAAGGTTCAATTGGCTTAAGGTCAACTCCCAAAATAAAGCCTTTGGTTCCAACAATTTTTCTTGCCGCCTGTACCCAGCCTCCTGGTGCCGCTCCTAAATCAACAACAAAATAACCTTTACTGATGAAATGGTATTTTTCTACGGCTTGAAGAAGCTTGTATGCTGCCCTGGAGCGGTATTTCTCTTCTTTAGCTTTTCTGTAATAATAATCTCTTTTTCTTTCTTGAATCCATGCTTTTGGCAAAACTAGCTGTCACCCAAGACGGCGGGTTGGTTTTGAGATATTGTGAGAAGCCATTCTGTAAGTTTTTCACAGTTTTGAGGTGAAATTGTGCTGGATGGATCACATCTTGAATTGTCTGGGCACATTAAACATGGGACGTCCGCTATTGAATCTATTCTTGCAGGAAGCCTTTTTGGATAAAGCCTATAAGTCCATCTTCCATCGCGGAGTTCTTTTTCTCTGCGGATTAACTTCTTCTCTTCCAGTTTCAAGGCTATTCTTGAGCCTTCTCTGCTACTAGCTCCCAATTTTCGCCATAAATCAGATTGAAGGATGCCCTCAAAACCTGTGCTTATTATGTATTGTAATGCTTTCTGTTCTAAATCGTTGCGTTTTGACATTTTTCTCGGCACTCGAATTGTCTACATTCATATATGTGCGTTTTCAAATAAAAAGTTGTATGTTTAAAGCTGTAACATTTAATGTTGAAGGATGAAAAATGAGAGAAAAAAAGACGCATGAAGCCTATTGTTTGGGAATTGAATCTACAGCAGACGATTTCAGTGTTGGAATATCAACATTCAATGGTGAAATACTAGCTAATATAATAAGCGCTTACATGCCTGAAGAAGGAGGCATCCATCCAAGAGAAGCATCGAGGCATCATGCAGAAGTAGCAAGCAAAGTCTTGGAAGATGCATTTGCAAAAGCAAAAATAAAGCCTCAAGATTTATCCATCATAGCCTTCTCGCAAGGACCAGGACTTGGCCCCTGCCTCCGCACAGGCGCAACAATAGCTCGGGCTCTTGCTTTATACCTCAAAACTCCTCTTGTTGGAGTAAATCATTGCGTGGCGCATATTGAAATAGGGAAGCTGAAAACAGGGGCCATCGACCCGATTACGTTGTATGTTTCTGGTGGAAATACGATAGTTGCGGCTTTTGACTCTGGGCGTTATAGAGTGTTTGGCGAAACGCTTGACATTGCCTTGGGAAATTGTTTGGATGTCTTTGCAAGAGAAGCTGGATTACGTCAAAAGGTTGGTGTGCCATTTGGGGCTATGGTTGAAAAATTTGCACTGAAAGGAAAGAAGTTTGTTTCTTTGCCATATACCGTTAAGGGTATGGATACTTCATTTAGCGGTCTACTGACAGCTGCAGTCAACTTACTTAAACATGAACAATGTGTGCTTGAGGATTTATGTTATAGTCTTCAGGAAACTGCGTTTTCCATGGTTACCGAAGTTGCTGAAAGGGCTTTAGCGCATACTGAAAAAAGAGAAGTTTTGCTTACTGGCGGAGTTGCTGCTAATAAACGGTTGCAGTCGATGATTAAGGCTATTGCTGAGGAGCATGGTGCTGAATTCTGTGTTGTGCCAAGCGAGTTTGCAGTTGATAATGGTGCAATGATTGCGTGGACGGGCGTATTAGCCTATAAATATGGAATTGTTACACCCATTGAGAAAAGCTTTGTAAGGTTACGGTGGCGTCTTGAAGAGGTAGAAGTTCCATGGATAAACCGCAATTGATTAAAAAGGGCGCCGAAGCCAGTCTTTACCTTACAGATTGGCATCGCAGAAAGGTTATAATGAAGAAGCGTTTGCCAAAGAAATACCGCCCACCAATTTTGGATGAGCGAATAAGAGCTTACAGAACAATTCATGAACCGCAATTGATGCATGAAGCAAAAAAGGCAGGAGTGCCAACGCCAACAATTTTTATGATTGACGTAAAAAATGGCATGATAATCATGGAGTTTATTGAAGGAAAACAAGTTAAACAGTTGTTAAGTGATGCAGTCGAAAATGTTAGACGAGATTTATGCATCAAAATTGGTGAATTAGTAGGCAGGCTTCATAATAATGGAATAATTCACGGTGACTTAACCACATCCAACATGATTCTTACTTCTGAAGGAAAAATTTTCTTCGTGGATTTTGGTCTCGGTGAGAAGTCAAGGGAGTTGGAAGCTAGGGGTGTTGACTTGCATCTGATGAAAAGGGCTTTGCAAAGCACTCATTTTCGGTTTACTGAGGAATGTTTTGCTGCCGTGATTAAGGGATATTCTCGAGTTTTAGACGCGGAGGCTGTAAAAAAAATTTTAGCTAAAATAGAGGAGATAGAGAAAAGAGGAAGATATGTTTCTGAAAGACACAAGGATGTGATGTATGAATGAATTTCCGCGTGAAAGGAAAAGTTGTGTTCTTTGCAACCAATAATATAAACAAGTTTAATGAAGCTCGCTGGGTCTTCTCTGAGCACAAAATAGCTGTTGGCATGCTACGGGTTAAAAATTTGGAGATTCAAAGCGAAAGCCTAGAAGAGATTGCAAAAACAAGCGTCATTGTTGCTTTTAGAAACTGTAATTTGCCAGTTATAGTTGAAGATGCTGGATTATTTGTAGAAATGCTGAATGGTTTTCCCGGGCCTTATGCTGCTTATGTCTACAAGACCATAAGCAATGCGGGTTTACTGCGGCTTATGGAAAACATTAAAACCAGAAAAGCATTTTTCAAGTCTGTAGTTGCTTATTATTCTGCTGACTGCAATTCTCCATTATGCTTTGAAGGTGAATCCCTTGGAGAAATAATAAACGAAGAAAGGCGAAGCGTCAATGAGCATGGTTTTGGTTTCGACCCAATTTTTAAGCCAGCAAACAGCAATAAAACATTTGCGGAGATGTCCATAATGGAAAAGAACAAGTATTCGCACAGAGCAAAGGCTTTGCGTAAGTTTGCAGAATGGTATACAAAGCAGGTTAGATGATAAAAGTTGTTTATAGGGAATTTGGCTAAAGGTAATATTAATTACACGGATTATTTTTTTGGTTCTAGCCATCATAAATTGTGCAATTAACGGGCAGACTGCAGTGTTAATGCTATTTTTTGACTGGGTTGCTTGTTCCACCTTCTTTCATAGTATACAAACATGTGCAAATATAGAAAACAAGAAATGAATGAAATCAATATTCTTAAATATCTGTTTTCCTTCGCTCATACAGAGTTTAAGGGAAAATTACATGCCAAAACAGGAAAAAGGAAAATCCCATCAAATAAGACCTGTAGCTAAGCGACCTCCAACATGGTGCAAATATCAACCAGAAGAAGTTGAAGCCTTAGTTATAAAACTGGCAAAGGAAGGAAACTTGCCAAGCCGCATCGGCACAATTCTTAGAGATCAGTACGCAATACCTTTAGTAAAACCGATTACTGGGAAAACAATAACAAAAATACTTAAGGACGCTGAACTTGCACCTGCAATACCTGAGGATATAAGTTATTTACTTAAGAAGGCTGAAAGCCTTACCGCTCATTTTGAGAAAAACAAAAAGGATTTGCACAATAAAAGGGCTCTTCAAATAATCGAAGCTAAAATTCATAAACTCTCAAGATATTACAAACGCGAAGGTCTTTTGCCGCCTAACTGGAAATATGAGCCTAAAATAGCTTCTCTTGCTTAGCCATCACTTGCTCATGTCGTTATATTTTGAAATGGTTATTTTTAAATCTTTAAATAATTCAGTTTCTTAGCCTAATGTGATTATCATGGCTTTAAACAATGATCGCATTGCAGACTTTTTATCTTCTGCTGAACAGGCAGGTAAAACAATTTTAGAAACCGTGAAAAATGATGGTTTCATTCATGTTTTTTCGCATCTGGATGCTGATGGAGTTGCAGCAGGAGGAATTATTGGAAAGACTTTGTTGAGGCTTGATGCCAGATTCAGAATTAGGATAACCCAATGGGTTGATGAAAAAATCATCGGCGAGATTCTCTCCGATAAGCCACAACTAATAATTTTCACCGACTTTGGAAGTGGTTACATAGATTTATTAAATGATAAACTCGCAGGCTTTTCCATGATAATTCTAGATCACCATCAAGTCGTAGGTGAAAACTCTGCTAATCTTGTACATGTGAACCCTCACTTATATGGAATAGATGGGGCACGAGACATCAGCGGTTCCGGCGTTGCATATTTCACGGCTAAGGCTGTTGATAAAAACAATGTGGATTTGGCACCGATCGCAGTAGTTGGTGCATTGGGCGATTTACAAGATAAATATGACCAGCGGATGCTTGAAGGGTTGAATGGAAAAATTGTTGAAGACGCAAAAAACGCGGGGCTTCTCACTGTGGAGAAGGACCTTATATTTTTCGGTAGAGAAACACGCCCAATTCATAAAACATTGTCTTCAACAACTAACCCTTTCATTCCTGGAATAAGCGGAGAGGAAGACAAAAGCTTTGCTTTCTTAGCAGGTGTAGGCATTAAGCCTAAGCATGATGATAAATGGCGAGCTTTGAGGGATTTGTCAGAAGATGAGAAGAAACGGTTGTGTTCTGCTCTTGCAGATTATTTATTGTCTAAAGGGCTGCATTATGAGGTGACAAATCTCATTGGACATGTTTACATTTTGAACCGCGAGGAGTCATGGACTCCGCTACGGGACGCTCGAGAATTTGCAGTTTTATTGAATGCAACTGGTCGCATGGGTAGACCAAGTTTAGGTGTTTCTATCTGCATGGGCGATAGAGGTGCTGCTCTTAAAGATGCAAATAAGGTTTTAGAAGATTATAGGCGAACGATAAACAAATACCTTGGGTGGATTATGGAGAAACCTGAAAGAATGAGGGAATTGGAGAACATATATGTTGTTAATGGCGAAAATTTTATGGATGACAAGATAATCGGAGCAATTTCCTCAATACTGTCTACAAGTCTTCCTAACCCAGAAAAACCGTTAATTGCATATGCAAATGTGGAAGCAGAGGGAATAGCGAAATTTTCTGCAAGAACAATAGACATTGTGACCAATAAGGGCGTAAATCTAGGAAATATTATGCAAGCAGCAGCAGAAAAATGTCAAGGAAATGGTGGAGGACATAATATTGCTGCTGGAGCGCAGGTTCCACTTGAAAAAATCAGTTCCTTCATCAGTATTGTTAATGAATTGGTTGGAAAGCAGTTGCAGGGTAAGAAAATTGGAAGCTAAGATAATGTTGGAATATGCTGATGCTAACATTGCTGAAGCAATTGCGAAAGCAGTTTCGCCTGACAATTTCAAAATTCCCAGAGGCTTGTCTATCAAGACCATGAGTTATGACAAAAAAGTTGTTACAACAATAATAAATGAAGGAAAAATGGCAACTTTCATCGCAACCATTAATGATTTACTTTTTTGCACCTCCACAGCGGAAAAAACACTTCAGACTGCAAGAAAATTGAATAAATGATTGCAGTATTTTCTTGTTTTTCATGTCTTTTAAATGCCAAAACAACTAGTGTTGAACCTGCCCTCTAGATTTTGCAAATTTGACCAGGTAAGATTAAAATATTGTAGATTTGGCTAATTATGCTTCTATCGTAAGGTTAAATAGTTAATTCAAGGGTAAAGTTAGAGGCTAAAGCAAATCGTAGCCTATTGCAATGTGTGGGAAAAAATGTTAGACATTAAGCTCATCCGTGAGAATGCAGAGTTTGTGAAGAATAATTTGATGAAGAGAGGGGATCCTGAAAACCTAAAAATGTTGGATGCATTGGTTGGTTATGACAGGAGATGGCGGCAATATTTAACCGAATTGAATGGGCTCAGGCATGAGAGAAGATTAATAACAACGGAAATTGCAACATTGAAGAAGAAGGGAAAAGCTGCAGACAAAGAACTCTCTAAGGCGAGAGACATTGACAATAAAATTGTGTCGTTGGAAAAGCATGTTAAAGAATGTGAAGAAAAAGTTCACTATTATCTTATGCGCCTCCCAAATCTCTTGCATGAATCTGTTCCTTTTGGCAAGGATGAAAATGATAACGTCCAAATAAAAACGTGGGGTGAAATACCAAAATTTAGCTTTGCACCAAAAGACCACATTGATCTCGCCTTAAAATTGGACATTATGGACATTGAAAGAGCTGGAAAAATTTCTGGAGCCAGATTTTTTTATCTAAAGCGGGAGGGTGTTTTGCTCGATATGGCTTTGATGAACTTCGCTATGGAAGAAATGGTTAAGAAAGGCTATAAGCCGGTAGAGCCGCCATTTCTAATGCGGCGGGAACCATACGAGGGAGTGGTTGCATTAAGCGATTTTGAGGATGTGTTGTACAAAATTGAAAACGAAGACCTTTATCTGATTGCAACCTCCGAGCATCCTATGGCGGCTATGTTTATGGGTGAGGTGTTAAAGCCGGATTATTTGCCGCTTAAACTTGTTGGAATAAGCACAAACTTTAGAAAAGAAGCTGGAGCACATGGCAAAGACACACGTGGAATCTTTCGAACTCATCAGTTTAACAAAATTGAACAGTTCATTTTCTGTAAACCTGAAGAATCGTGGAAAATGCATGAAGAACTTCTCAAAAATGCTGAAGAGCTCATTCAAAAGCTGGGTTTGCCCTACAGAGTTGTAAATTGCTGTACTGGGGATATTGGAACTGTTGCCGCGAAAAAATATGATGTTGAAGCGTGGATGCCAGCTCAGAATGGTTATAGGGAGATAATTTCGTGCAGCAATTGTACTGATTATCAAGCTAGAAGGTTGAATATAAGGTATAGAGAGAGAGAAGGTGAAGCTCCTAAAGGATTTGTGCACACATTGAATTCTACAGCTGTAGCCACAGGCAGAACAATTGTTACAATATTAGAGAATTATCAGCAAGAAGATGGTTCTGTTATTATTCCTAAGGTCTTGAGAAAATATATGAGTGGCATTGAGAAAATAGACCCTAAACGGTAAAACTTTTAATACTCTTGTGCGAATTCTGAAGCTACATTTGGAGGATTAAGGTGTCTTCAAAAACAAAACGTGTAAGGGATAAGTGGCGAAGCAAATCATGGTACACTGTTATGGCTCCTGCATACTTCGGAAATGTTGAATTGGGAGCTGTGCCAGCAGACGAGCCGGAGAAAATCATCGGGAGAGTTATTGATGCTACCTTGTATGATGTTACAAACGATTTTGCACATCAATACTTGAAAATGTTTTTCCAAATCACCGAAATTGATGGCAAAACAGCCAAAACAACCTTTAAGGGGCATGAATATTCACGTGATTATCTGCGAAGTTTAGTTAGACGAAGAACAACAAAGGTTGATGGGCTTTTTAATGTAACCACTAAAGATGGATACAAGTTGCGGGTGGCAGTTTCTGCTTTTTCGCTCTCCAGAATTCGAACTTCGCAAGAAAAAGAAATTCGTGCCATAATGGATAGAATTATTAAAGAAAAATCTTCCACTTTAACATTAGACCAATTTGCTCAAGAAATGGTTTTGGGGAAAATTGCCTCAGATATTTATAATGAGGCTAAGAAAATAGTCCCCTTAAGACATGTTGGCATTAGGAAATCAAAACTAGTAATGCAATTGGCACAGCTTCCTATGCAGAAGGCTAAATAATTAGTCTTTCAAAAGACTTCTGCCATATTCAAAACCTTTTTCAAAAGCCATCAGATTTAGTTCTTCTGTGCCTTTTGGTATATTCAGCTTAATAGATTCTTTGAGTGCATCCTTATTCAATATACCCGTTAAGGCAACAAAGGCGCCTAGCATGACTATGTTTGCAACAATTTTTCTTCCAAGTTCTTCTGCGATTTTTGTGGCTGGAATTTTGAATACTTTTATGTTAGCCAAATCTTTTTCATGTGGGATCATGTCTGGATCCATGATAATTGTTCCATTTGCCTTTACGTCTTCTGCATATTCATTGTAAGCGTGTTGGGACATCACAATGAGTATGTCTGGTTCAACAACTTTGGGAAAGTCAATTTCTTCTTCTGAGATTACAACTTCTGATTTGCATGCTCCGCCTCTTGATTCTGGACCGTAAGATTGTGTTTGAACAGCGTTTTTTCCACTGTGGATGCATGCTGCTGCGGCTGTGATTATTCCAGACTTAATTATTCCCTGCCCACCAAAACCCGCAAATCTGATTTCAATCCGCATGCTAAATTCACCATTCTACTGCTTTCTCGTTAATTTGAGCTAATTTCTCATGGAAGAATTTTTCATAACTCACTTTTGTTACGTTTACAAATTCGCCAACAACAATCTTTTCAGATGTAATTTCGGCTTTTGAGGGATCGGAAAAGTTTTCTACCACTGAAGATCTTCTGAACCATTCCATCATTTCCAGACCAGTACGCATCTTGTTTTGTCTACCAAAAATTTCTGGGCATGGTGAAACCACTTCGATGAAGCAGAATCCTTCTTTCTGTAACATTCGCTTAATTGATTGCGTCAGTCTTCTCACGTGAAGCGTGGTCCATCTTGCCACGTATGTTGCACCAGACGCAGCTGCTAAATGCACAAGATTGAACGGGTGCTCAATGTTTCCATAAGGTGTAGTGTTTGTTATTGATTCAAGAGGTGTTGTAGGACCTTGTTGCCCTCCAGTCATTCCATAGTTAAAATTGTTGGCACAGATGACTTTAATTCCAATGTTTCTTCTCGCCGCATGTATAAAATGGTTTCCTCCTATAGCGAATAGGTCGCCATCTCCACTTATCACCACAACTTCCAATTCTGGATTTGCCAACTTGACTCCAGTAGCAAACGGGATTGCACGTCCATGTGTCGTGTGAAAGGAATCTGCGTTAGTATAGCCTGCAGTGCGTCCAATACACCCTATGCCAGAAACGACCACCAGCTTATCTAAATCTAGCTGCAACTCATCTAATGCGTGAACAAAACAGTTTAATACAATACCATTACCACAGCCAGAACACCAGATATGCGGCATCATTGCCGAACGCAAATATTTCGAGAAAGGATGGGGCAGTTCTTGAACCATTAAGCATTCCTCCTTATTGACTCAAATATTTCCCTGGGTGTATGTGGTTCTTCACCTAACTTTGAAAGAAAAGACACAGGCGTCGTTTTTGCAGCTCTTTGAACTTCTCGAACAATTTGTCCACAATTCATTTCTGGAACAACAATCGCCTTAGTTTGATTAGCTATTTTCGCAACTGGTTTTTCTGGGAAAGGCCAAAGCGTGATTAAGCGTAAAAGCCCTGCCTTTATCCCTGTCTCCCGCGCCTTTCTTACTGCACTTAATGCTGCTCTTGCCACTATTCCATAAGCAACAACAGCGACATCAGCATCTTCAAGCATGACTTCCTCAACCTTTACAATTTTATCCTCATTTCGGCTGATCTTTTCACAGAGCCGCTTGACAAGCTTGGCTTGAACTTCTGAACTTTGCGTTCTTGGATATCCCATTTCATCATGCGTCAATCCTGTGGCGTGAAATCGATAGCCTTCACCAAAACAAGCCATTGGAGGAACCAGATCATCGTCAGGCACGAAAGGTCCATATTTTCCTGGTGAGACACTCGGTTTTTTACGATTCACTATTTTTATCTCTGAAGCATGAGGCACTACGACTTTTTCCCACATATGAGCAACAATCTCATCCCCCATCAAAAGCGTTGGAACTCTATACGCCTCAGCTAAGTTAAATGCTTCAATTGTTAAGTTGAACATTTCCTGTACAGAAGAAGGTGAAAGGGCTATTGTGGCATAGTCTCCATGAGAACCCCACTTTGCCTGCATTACATCTTGTTGTCCAGGCAATGTGGGTTGCCCGGTGCTTGGTCCACCACGCATGATATCCACTATGACGCATGGAGTTTCTGTCATAGCAGCCAAGCCTATGTTCTCCTGCATGAGACTAAAGCCAGGTCCAGAAGTCGCTGTCATAGCCTTTAATCCAGCATAAGAAGCACCAATTACTGCTGCAATTGATGCTATTTCATCTTCCATTTGAATATAAATTCCTCCAAGTTCTGGCATTCTTCTGGACAGATGCTCAGCAATCTCTGTTGCGGGAGTTATTGGGTAACCTGCGAAAAATCTGCATCCAGTAGCTAGGGCGCCTTCCGCACATGCAATGTCGCCGTTCATAAAATGGACGCCTGAAAGTAATGCTCTTTTTTTGGTCATGTTAACATGCCTCCTTGCATGGTTTTTCAACAACGAATATTGCAAAATCTGGGCAAACTGCAGTGCAGAAGCTGCATATGATGCATTTGCTTTCATCCACAATTTTCGGAGGATGAACTCCTCTTGCATTTATCTCTTGTGATTCCTCTAAAACTTTTTTTGGACAGTATTCTATGCAGAATCCACAGCCTTTACACTGGTCGCTAATAATGTGAATTTCTGCTTTCGGCTTTTTTACTTTTTTGCCGTCAAGTGGTTCATGCATAATTCTTTCAGGCATATTCAATTTCCCTCTGAGGCTTTTTGAAAAATTTTCTTTGCTTTCTCAATTTCTTCTTGCCTGATGTTTTCCACTATTTCTTGCATTTCAAGAATTTTGGACGCAAATCTCTCGCCCTCTGCAGCAGAAGCCCAAAGTAACTGTAATCTTTCCTTTGCCAATCCGTTTTGCTCCATCTTCTTCCATAAGCGTTCCACACGCTTTTGCGTATGATAGTTGGCGTTTATGTAGTGACAATCTCCCGGGTGGCAACCAGCAACCAAAACTGCAGCAGCTCCTTTTGCAAATGCTCTCTCAACAAATTTTGTAGCCACACGTCCAGAACACATAGTTCTAATAATGCGCACGCTTGAAGGATACTGCATTCTGCTAACTCCTGCAAAATCTGCACCAGCATAAGCACACCAATTGCAACAAAAAGCCACAATCTTTTTTTCTGCATTATATTCTGTGACAGCATCTATCTGCGCCATGATTTGTTCGTCAGTAAAGTGATTCTGTGTTAAAGCATCGAACGGGCATTCAGCCGCGCAGGTTCCACAACCGCCACAAGCAGCCTCTATTATTTCAATTCGCTTGAGCTCCCTATTCAACGTTATTGCATTGTAAGGACAAACTTTCGTGCAAAGTCCGCATAACTTGCACTTTTCAGCATACGAAAGTGGTGTTATGGCTTCCACCGTTACTTTTCCCTTAGCCATCAATATGCCGGCACGAGCAGCTGCAGCACTTGCCTGGGTCACGCTGTCCTTTATGTCTTTTGGGGCTTCTGCGCAGCCAGCAAAGAATATTCCTCCTGTGGCAGCGTCAACTGGTCTAAGTTTTGGGTGAGCTTCCATGAAAAATCCATCTTGAGTTCTCGAAAGCGTTAATAGGCGTTGTATTATTTCGCTGTCTTTTCTCGGTTCTAAGCCTATAGAGAGGACCGCCATATCCACATTTATTTTATACAATTCCTTCTGCAATGTGTTTTCTCCAACAAGCAAAAGATTACGAGTTTTTCTATCTTCAATTATATCTGCTGGAAGCCCTCGAATGAACATGACGCCTTCTTTTCTTGCTCTTTTGTACAAGTCTTCAAAACCTTTTCCATAAGCTCGTATGTCCACATAAAAAACATAAATTTCAGTTTCTGGCCAATGTTCCTTGATTAATAGACTGTCCTTTATTGTGTTCATGCAGCAAACATTGCTGCAATATAATCTTCCGTTTCTTTCTGAGCGGGAACCAACACACTGGATGAAGGCCACACGCTTAGGAATTTTCATGTCACTTGGTCTTATGAGGTGGCCGCTAGATGGTCCACCTGCGTTGATTAATCTTTCAAATTCGAGTGAAGTTATCACATTTGGATATTTACCATAGCCATATTGTGGCAACACTGAAGGGTCAAATACATCTGCGCCTGTTGCCACAATTATCGTGCCTACCTCAAGCTCGACAGTTTCTGGTTTCATTTCAAAATCTATGGCTTGTCGTTCGCATGCTTTTATGCATTTGTCGCAAACTATGACGCCATCTTTGTTTAAGCATAGGGCCATGTCTATTGTAAATGTTGACGGAACTGCTTGGGCGAATGGCGTATAAATTGCATGTCTTATGGCTAAACCGACGTCAAACTCGTTTGGCGCAATAGTAGGGCAAACTTTTGCGCATTCGCTGCAAGCTGAGCAATCTTTTGTAACATATCTTGGTTTCTTCAATATTTTAATATGAAAATTACCTATATACCCTTTAACTTCAACAACTTCACTTTGGGTTAACAATTCAATGTTTGGATGATGTCCTGCATCAGACATTTTGGGAGCAAGAATGCAGATGGAGCAATCCATTGTTGGAAAAGTTTTGTCTATTCGAGCCATCATCCCCCCGATGCTTGGTTCTTTCTCAACCAAATATACCTTATAACCCGTATCAGCCAAATCCAATGCTGCCTGAATGCCAGCAATTCCACCTCCTATGATTAGGGCTTTTCGAATTATCGGCACTTCAATTTCTTTTGCTGGCTGAAGTAACGCAGCCTTTGCCACAGCCATTTTCACAAGGTCTTTAGCCTTTTCTGTTGCCGCTTCTATATCGTGTAAGTGAACCCAACTGCATTGTTCACGTATATTAGCCATTTCAAAAAGATACTTGTTTACTCCGGCTTCTTCACATGTTTTTCGGAATGTGGGTTCATGAAGGCGCGGTGAGCATGATGCCACGACTATACGGTTGAGCCTATGCTCTTTTATGTCGTTTTTTATTTGTTCTTGTCCTTGGTCAGAGCATGTGTACCGATTGTCTTTGGCTAAAACAACATGCGGAAGAGTAGCGGCAAATTTTGCGACATCTTCGCAATGTACAGAACCAGCAATGTTTAAGCCGCAATGGCAGACGTAAACGCCAATTCGAATTTCTTCACTTTCAGGCTCTACCTTTTCCATCATGGCATTAGCCCTCCTAGAGATTTTAAGTAATTCTCAATCGATTCAGCAGCACATTTCCCCGCTAAAATAGCCTCAATGACTGATGCAGGTCCAGTTACAGCATCACCGCCTGCGAAAACGCCTTTTAAACTCGTTTCCTTAGTTATGGGATCCACCCAAATGGTGCCATCATCATTCAATTCAATCTCTGTCGGCAAAAATTCTAAGTCAGGGGTCTCGCCAATTGCAAAAATTACCATATCCGCTTTCTGCATAAACTCTGAGCCTTCTATCGGCACTGGTTTTCTTCTTCCAGTCTCATCAGGTTCACTTAACTGCATTCGAATACATTCAATGCCTGAAACTTTTCCATTTTCTCCCAGAATTTTTTTGGGTGCAACTAGAAATTCGATTTTTACACCTTCCACTTCTGCTTCTCTAATTTCCCAAGGGTTTGCAGGCATTTCCTCTCTTGACCTACGGTACAAGATTATCACTTCATTTGCTCCAAGCTTTAGGGCAGTTCTAGCAGCGTCGATGGCTACGTTTCCACCACCAATCACGGCAACATTTTTTCCCACATTAACTTTTTCGCTGCGGTTTACATTCCATAGGAAGTCGAGAGCATAAACTACACCTTTCAAATCTCCGCCTTCAATCTTTAGCTTTTGGCTTTTGTGGGCACCGACACCGATGAAAATTGCTTTATAGCCTTGTTTCCATAAATCATCAAAACTCAAGTTTTTGCCAATTCTCATGTCAGTTTTTATTTCAACACCTAAATCTTTTATTAACTGAATTTGCTTGGTTAAAACTTGTTTCGGTAAGCGATATTCAGGTATGCACTTCTCTAACATTCCACCGGGCTCATTGAGAGCTTCAAAAACTGTAACTTCATACCCTTTTCTGGCTAATTCCCATGCTATTGCTAGTCCGGCTGGTCCCGAGCCTATTGCGGCAATTTTTTCTCCAGAAGTCTCTCTTGTTTTCTTTCTTTTCTTTTGTTTTACTTGTTCTTTATACAATTTTTCAGTTTCAGCTAAGACTTTGTCCATATCCAATGTTGCACGTTCTGGATGAAAACAAACAAACATTGTCACAAATGGTAAAGGAATATTATCGACAATTTTGGAGAGGGCTTTTTTGAAAGGCTGCATATATCCTTGCTTTGCAGCAATTGTTCTAATGAAAAGGAAAATTTCAGGCAGTTTTAAAGCTTGTGGACAACGTTTATAGCAGCGGTAACACCATGCGCACAGCCAAAGCTCCTCTGAAGTCAAAACATCATTGGAGTTTAGGACAATTTTTTCTAACAGACTTCTAGGATTGTAATTTTTTCCAAGCAATTCAGCTACTGAGCAACTGGCTGTGCAGATACCACATTCGTTGCAGTATTTAAGTTTATCAACATCTAAAAGTCTTCTAATGTCTTCCTTGAAAATGCTGGTCTTTGATGTCTCCAAATGATGTGTCCTCTGTAATTTTGAGGATCATCAAAGATATAAAGGTTTACAAACGTAAAGATTTTCAGCATGCATAACTGACAGCATCATTTTAAGCGCAGTTTTATTAATCTAGAAAAATAATAGATGGGAAATCGTGTGGTGAAAGAAGATGCAGAAAATAAAAGTGGTTCTTTATGGGGTTGGCGCAGTTGGAAGTTTAATTGCAAAATTTCTGCTTGAGAAAGACGGGGTAGAAATAGTGGGCGCCATCGATATAGCTAAGGACAAAGTTGGAAAAGATTTGGGTGAAGTTTTAGGTACAAATCGAAAACTTGGCACAGAAATTTTTGCAGATGCCGATGCCTTGTTTTCTCAAGTTAAAGCAGACATCGCTATCCATGCAACTTCTTCCTTCCTTAGAGAGACATTTCCACAAATAGCCTCAATCATAAAACATGGCGTCAAAGTAATATCCACATGCGAGGAACTAACTTATCCATACTATACGGAGCCTGAAAGTGCAAAAAAACTTGACGCTCTAGCCAAAAAATATAAAGCAACAGTCTTAGGCACAGGCATAAATCCTGGTTTTCTTATGGACACGCTTGTAATAACACTCACTGCTGTATGTCAAAGAATAGAAAAAATTCAAGCAGTTAGAGTGATGAATGCGGCAACAAGGCGTGTACCATTTCAAAAGAAGATAGGTTCCGGATTAACAGTTGATGAATTCAAACAGAAAATCAAAACGAAACAAATCACCGGGCATGTTGGTCTTGAACAATCAATAGCAATGATTGCCAGTGCCCTCGCATGGAAACTTGACAGAATAATAGCAGACCCTGTTCAGCCAATAATTGCAGGTAAACCTGTAGAAAGCAAAGACATAAGCGTGAGCGCTGGAAAAGTTGCTGGCTTAAAACAAAAGGCAAAAGGCATCATGAAAAATAAGGAAGTTATTATTCTTGATTTTCAAGCCTACATCGGTGCTGAAGAAGAGTACGATGCCATAATAATTGATGGTTCTCCAAACATCAGGCAAAAAATTCAGCCTTGTGTTCACGGAGACCTGGGCACGGTTGCAATGGTTGTTAACTCAATTCCGAAAGTAATCAAGGCACCATACGGGTTGTTGACAATGAAGGATTTACCAGTACCATCAGCCGCTATAGAAAACATGAGAAAATATATTTTATTTTAGACTCCTTCTATTTTTGTATGGGATATATTTGAAATTCCAAATCGACATAAACTGCGATCTAGGAGAAAGTTATGGAGAATTTAAAGTCGGAAACGACGAAAAAATAATGCCATATATCTCATCAGCAAATATTGCATGTGGTTTTCATGCTGGAGACCCGATGACGATAGCTCAGACCATATGTCTTGCTAAAAAACATGGGGTTGCTATAGGAGCGCATCCAGGTTTTCCTGACCTTCTGGGTTTTGGAAGAAGGGAAATGCAACTAACAAATGAAGAAATAAAGAATTACGTTATCTATCAGGTGAGCGCACTTCAAGGATTTGCGAAGGCAGCTGGGTTAACTCTGCAGCACGTAAAGCCTCATGGAGCATTATATAACATGGCTGTGAAAGACGAGAAACTCTCTAAGGCCATCGTCGAAGCGATAAAACTAATTGACAGTAACTTAATAGTCTTTGCGTCTCCAAATACGGCTTTAGCAAAAGCTACTACAAAACTTGGTTTGCGCGTGGCGTGCGAATTTTTCGCTGATAGAGCGTACAATTCAGATGGAGGTCTCCTCTCAAGAGAATATCTAAATTCAATTGTTCAAGAACCCAAAAGTGTTATTGAAAGAACCATAAGAGTAGTTGAAGATGGCACAGTAATGGCTGCCGATGGCGAAATTGTAAATTTGGGCAAATTGCACACTGTTTGTGTTCATGGCGATACGCCTAATGCTGTTGAACTGGTGAAAATTTTGAGAAAAATGTTGATTAAGAAAGGTATTAATGTTACGGCTGTAGGTAATTTTATTTAGCAATTTTTGGTCTTGCCTTATGAGAGCTGGGCTATACTCATCTATTAGGTACATGCCTTTCGGTGACACTGCTCTAGTTGTAGAGCTTGGCGATGCAATAAGTTTAGAAGTAAATAGCAAGGTGCTGGCTTTGAATGAAGCAGTTCTTAAGGCTAAAATCGAAGGAATCGAAGAAATCGTTACAACTTACCGCTCATTACTTATACGTTACAATCCGCTAAAAACAACTTATGAACAACTTGCATTCTACATCAAAGACATTGCGCAAGTTTTGGAAAAGAAAAGCGTAGAAATAGAAGGCAAGAAAATCATCGTTCCTGTAGCTTATGGAGGCGAGTATGGGCCAGATCTTAGCTATGTGGCTAAGCATCATGGGTTATCTGAAGGGCAAGTTGTTAAATTGCATTCTGGAAGGGAATATAGGGTTTACATGATTGGTTTTGTTGCAGGCTTTCCATATTTAGGAGAGGTTCCAGATGAAATTGCAACACCCCGCCTTGAAACGCCACGGCTAAAAGTTCCGGCGGGATCTGTTGGAATAGCCGAAAAACAAACAGGTATATATCCTTGTGAAGCACCTGGTGGATGGCGAGTAATAGGCAGAACACCAGTCAAACTATTTGATCCACAGCAAGAGCCACCTGCACTAATTAAGCCTGGAGATAGAGTAAAATTTAAACCTATTTCAAAAAAGGAATTCGAAATCATCGGGAAAGCAGTCTTGAAAGGTTTTTGTCTGCATTCTTTTGAGGAATAGAAATGGCAGCTTTTAAAATCCTTAATCCGGGATTATTCACAACTATTCAGGATTTGGGAAGGTTTGGGTATCTCAAGTATGGTGTTCCAATTTCTGGTGCTATGGATACATTTTCGTTTGTTGCGGCAAACCTCTTGGTTGCAAACAACCCGAATGATGCATGTCTTGAAATAACCCTAATTGGTCCAGAGCTGCAAGCATTAGCAAGAACGCAAGTTGCCATCACTGGTGGGTTAGCTTCTCCAAAAATTAACGGTCAAAATGTTCCAATGTGGGAGACATTGGGTGTGCAAGAAGGTGACATAATATCTTTTGGAAGAATAGTGAAGGGGTGCCGCTTGTACTTTTCAATAAGAGGTGGTGTAAACACGCCATTGGTGCTTGGCAGCAGATCAACGTATGTTCGTGGCATGCTTGGGGGGTTAAATGGCAGGCAATTAAAGACTGGAGATATGATTGAAGTGTTTGCTAAGCCTCATCTTGAAACTCGGCTTTCTATGTCAGAAGAACTTATGCCACAATTCACCGGTCGTTTCATGATGCATGTTATATTAGGACCGCAGAGTGACATGTTTACGGAAAAGGGAATGCAGACTTTTCTTTCAAACTCTTACAAGGTAACATCAGAAGCTGACCGAATGGGATACAGACTTGAAGGTCCAACAATAGAGCATAAATCCAAAGCAGAAATCATTTCAGACGCTCTGTTGCCTGGTTCGGTTCAAGTTCCCAGAGGTGGAAAACCAATAATGATAATGCGAGATGCTCAAACAACAGGTGGGTATCCAAAGATCGCCGTAGTAGTCAGCCCAGATGTTTCATTACTTGGTCAGGCAAGACCAGGTGACATTGTTGAATTTTCAAGAATTACGATAAAACAGGCTCGAGAGAAAGCACTTGAATATTACAAATTACTTAAGAATTTAAGCAACATGCTGATTAAGGATAGATAACTATTATGTTAACTGGTGGTTATTATGACTATCCATGCTGGTGTTCATGAAAAGGGATCATTCTCACTCCAAGATATGATATGCAAAGTGAAAAGTGGTCAAGAGCTTCGGAAAGTCGGGGCAATCGCTCTTTTCATAGGTGTTGTCCGCGGAGAGACTTTGGAGGGTAGAAAAGTGAAGAGCCTGACGTTGGAAGCGTATGAAGAAAAAGCAAATGAGGTGCTGCAAAATATTTGTAGTGATTTGCGAAAAAGGCGAGGCATAGTTAACGTTCAGATTCACCATATGCTCGGCGAATTTGATGTTGGCGAAGACATCGTGTACGTTTTGGTTGCAGGTAACCATCGCAAAAATGTGTTTCCCGTTTTAGAAGAAGCCGTGGAAAGGTATAAGAAAGAAGCACCTATCTTCAAAAAGGAGTGCGTTACTGATGGGAAAGGTAAAACTAGGGCATATTGGGTAACAGAACAGAAAGGCGTTACATGTAAGTTGTAATTTGAGAAGTGTTATAAGTGTGCCACCCAAAAAATAATGTGGAACGGAGATGCAAAATTGGAAAAGAGAAGTTATGAGTGGTTTGAGAGACGCAGAAGAACAAGGGCTCTTGACTTAGCGCATGAACAAATAACAAAGGCTCTTGACACTGTGACTTTGCTTCATCAGGCCTTCATTAATATTTCTGAGGCTAAGAGAAAAGAAGCGATGCAGCAGATTGAGAACATTTTCAAAGTGGAAGAAGACGTGGATAAACTGCGGAAAGAGGTTTTTGCAGAATTGTCTAAAGGTGCAGCTTTGCTTGCTGATTATCGTGAAGATCTTCTTCATCTTGTAAAGAGGCTTGATACATTAGCAGATCATGTTAAAGATGCGGCAAGATGCATAGAAATGCTTGCAGATGCCCAAATCCCGCGTGAACTATGCGAAAATGCACTGCGCATGACTTCCCTACTTGTAGAGTGCGCTCAAACACTACGGGCAAGCATTGAGAAAATTACTGTATCCTCTGCGGAAGCGCTTAAAAGGGCTGAAAAAGTTGAGGAAATCGAGCATGAAATTGACAATGTTTATCTTAAAACCAAAGCTTCTTTCGTTAGACACAGTGAACAAATCAACTGTGGTGTCATGGTGATTTTTGATGATTTAATTGAGTTCATTGAACAAGCTGCTGACATGTGTGCTGATACAGCAGATTATATTGTTGTGCTTGCGAGTAGAGAATAAAAATGCTGCTTGTTCAAATCTCGGATGTTCATTGTGGTCCAATGCTTCGCAGGGAAACTTTAAGGAAGGCTATTAAAGAAATCAATAGCCTCTCCCCTGATTTTGTGCTTGTAACTGGTGACTTGACGGAAAATGGCTTGATATCCGAGTTTGAGATGGCTTCGAAAGAATTGAAGCGGTTAAGAACAGGTAAAGTAATATACTTAAGTGGAAACCATGACTATCGATCTACTGGATATCTCCTGTTTAGAGAATTTTTCCCGTTCACACAAGTAACTGAATCTACTGATGCAGTCATAATAATCCTAAGTTCAGCAAGACCAGATAGAGACGATGGCGAAGTTGGTCACAGACAAAACCTGTGGCTTGAAAGAACCCTCGCAAAATTCAAGGATAAAGCAAAAATTGTTACAATACATCACCACATAGTGCCAGTTCCAGACACTGGTGCAGATCAAATAACAATTGTTGATGCTGGTGATGTTTTAAGAAGTTTAATAAAATCAGATGTGAACCTGGTTCTTTGCGGTCATCGTCATAGACCTTGGAGATGGAAAATAGAAGATATGCAAGTGGTTCATGCAGGTAGCGTTTCATGCGAAAAATTGAGGGGATTTTTCTGCAACTCTTACAATGTTGTGGAAATTAAAAACAAAAAAATCGATGCGAAACTGAAGATAGTCGGCGGCGGCTACGTTGATTTTAAGCAGATAATCAAAAGAAGGGAGATTTTGCAAGCATCAGATATCTCACAATACAGTGATTCTCTCGCCCAATAGTCTATTTTGAATCTTGAAGCTTTTGCCGTGTCCACTAATAGTCTTCAGCAGATTTAACTTATCATATTATTTGCATGGATGATTCCTGGAATCATAGCAGTAGATTCAAAATTAGGATAGGTATGAACCACAACGTGCAAGACCACAACTTTTGAAAGATCCAGAAATTTGGAAAAGCATATTAACATTTTCTAGATATAGATGTCTTCATGAACTATAAAGAAAGACTGGAAATAATTGCTAAATCGCCAATTTCATTTGGCTACTTGAAACGCATAAACATTGGGGCGGGCATTCTGCACCTAATAACTGGAGTATTAATGTTGTCTCTTGGTGTTCTCTTGGAGTGGAATCAACCTATATACACGTTCTATTTGAAGTTCGACATTAGCCAGAGACCTTTTCAGGTTTTTCCAAACCCTCAAATACTTTTCACGGCAAGTTACTTGGGTGTCATGGTTGCTTCCTTCCCTTTGATTTCTGCATTAGCTCATTTCCTGATCGCGTATCCAAAGAATCAAAACTATGTGGAGAATCTGAAGAAAGGAATGAACCCTTACCGCTGGTATGAATATGCTTTCTCCAGTTCAATAATGATCGTGCTCATTGCAACCTTTGTTGGAGTCTGGGACTTCTGGTCGCTTGTGATGATCTTTGTGCTAAATGCAATGATGATTATGTTTGGATATTTAATGGAGCTGATGAATCAAAGGACGGAGAAAACGAATTGGTCACCGTTTATCCTTGGGTGCATTTCTGGTGGAATCCCATGGATCGTGTTATTTGCCTATTTCGTTGCAGCAATCACGTCTACAGGCACGAACCCGCCAGCATTTGTTTACGCAATATTCTTCATATACTTTATTGTATTCAACATCTTTGCCTTGAACATGGTTCTCCAATACAAGGGTGTTGGACGTTGGAGAGACTACTTGTACGGCGAGCGCGTCTATATTATTCTCAGCTTTGTGGCTAAAACAATGCTGGCATGGCTTGTGTTCGTCGGAGTCTTTGCGCCCTTCTAATTCGATTTTTGCAACGATGCGGCAGAAAGATAAAATTCTCTGGAACGCAAGTAGAATCCCTAAAACAAATCTATTCAAGCGTCTGGAGTTGGCCTAAACTGACGGAGGATTTGAATCTGATGTTACGTGAAGATATTTTCCTCAACACCTTTTTTTCGTTATAGGGTCATTCTGTCCAGTAAACCCAACCATCTGAGGTTTTTGACTTTTTCAAGACTCCCTTTTTCACTTTTCGGGCAAGAGAATTGGCGATTTGGCTCTCTTTGCCATTTATCAAGAGACCTTTGGAATCTAGGGCTTTAGCCACATCTTCAATTGTTCTCTTGTTAGGTAGCTCGAAAAATCCTTCACTAATTAAACTTTTGAAGGCATGATTCGCTTGGCCACCCCAAGTTTGAGGCCCATTACGTTGCGCATGCAACTTCTTTTGGATCATTAAGGCGGTGAGGAATTTTTCCTTAAGACACTCAAAGGAAGTTCCCACGATCTCGATGTTTTCCAAGTTTCCTTCTCCCAAGCCTCTTCTGACGAATTCTTGTATCACTTGCATATTTTTAGTTTCTAGGCCTGCGAGAGTGGCTCCGACTGTCTCCACAGCAACAGCATCTCTTCCAACTAAGACCGTATTCATCCGCACGGGAGTTTCCCCTGCACGACGCCAAAGATATGTCCCGTCAAGAATCGCGAGGTCTACCCCGCCTATTGCTTCATAAATATCTGCGAGTAGTGTGGGGAGAACCTTGTGGTATTTTGCTTTCTTCGGTGTTGGAATGCATCCGAAGAGGTTCTTAAGAATGCTTCCACTTTCAAAGGAACGCAGTATGTGCGTGTCCACAAGGACGTTAGGCTTGAAAAACATATGTGACAACTTCATTTCTTGTTGAGCAAGCTTCACGCTTCTGGTATTCGTGTCATCTGAAAGGTTGAAGGGAACAACGCGTTCTGTGAAGAGTTCTTTCCAGATTTGAAGCCTCTCTGATCCCGTGCCTTGATAGTTGTCAGATTCAGCCAGAAAAATCTTTGGTGCCTTGTCGAAACAATTTATTATGGCATCAATCAAGCTAACTGACGTGTGGTTCTGCGCTTTATGACTAAAAACTCCAACTTTGACAACCACATGTTTATCAACTGTGTTAAGGTCAGTTATTCCCCCGATAAGGTCAAGAACATGTTTTAGTGACTTTGTAGTGTCTTCATCAAATTCGACTACCGCGACTTTTGACGTCAATACTCTAAACCTCGACTACACAGAGAGTAGAACAAAGAAAAACGTTTCTACCCAAACCAAACACATGCTGCCAATATAATCTTCATATACGCAGTCGATGTAGACCAGCAGGATTTAAACTGTTTACGTCAGATTGTAATATCTCTTGTGGCTTCCACTCTTTTTTGCAATACTTGATTGGAAAACGATTTTAAGAGAAAAACTAGATGTGTTCGAGAGCCATTTTGATGTCTTCTGCTATCATTTTTCTTTTGGATTTCTCAATCAAATAGCTTTTCCCAGTCTGCAAGTATGAAGGGATAATTCTTAGCCCTTTGTAGAAGTATTTGTTCTTTCTGATTTTGTACGTAGAGCCACTTGGGATTATAGCTCTGCCAGCGTTTCTTTTGGCAATTCGGTTCATTGTTTTTATAGCAGTGTCTCCCATAAGTAAGATTGCTTTTGTTTTAGGGAACAAGTCTATTTCATCTTCCAATACGTGGATAGAGCAATTATCTATGGTTTTTTGGGATATGGAATACGCTGTTTTTCCACATTTTATAGCTGTAGTTATATATACCCCCAAGTTCAACACATCTTCCACACAGGCAACACTGAACCCAGCATCATTAAATGCTTGCACAGTTGTTTGCATGTAGAAAGGGTTGTCTTGGGCATAGAAATAGTCTTTCAAGTCTTCTGGAGGTGCCTCTGAAATCATAAGCGTTCTAATCTTGTTAGTTTCAACCTCTACATCCGGAATTATGTAGCACTTCTTATTCACATCTTGACATGGAAAGTATGTGCATTTCACAAACTCGTTAGGGCGCGTTTTTCAACACCCAATTTCACCATTAAGCCACACTGTAATTCTAAATACAGCCTCTTATCATTATTGGTTTCTTCACTGGTTAATGAGCGACTCTACACTTCTTTGCTTGACCTGCAACTCCAGCTATAGCTCAGTGCAGCCTTATATAGCAATTGCCGTTTATCACTACACCAACGTTGACTAGTTATTTTAACTGGAAGCTAAGCCCACACTTTCGTGAATGTAAAGGCTCAAATGAGCTACTACGGACAGTAGTGTGGAAGCCTTACGATATGAAAATCCTTTAGCATTCTATGAGCGCTTTGTCGTTGATTAAGCGTAATCTCTGAGTCTTTTTGCTTCGAATATATGAAGGGCGAATATAATGATGGAGGAAAAATCTTCAGAAAGCCAAAATACACTTAACATCGCCATCACAAACCCCCGATATTTTTTCACGTATATAGTGCGGGGGGTGGGACTTGAACCCACGGAGGCCTACGCCAGAGGATCTTAAGTCCTCCCCCTTGTCTTAGGCTTCAATGCTTATCTGGCCACCCTATTTAGACCTGGCTCGGGTACCCCCGCGTCTGCACTATTCTGGTAAAGTGCGCTATGTTTAAGTTTTTTGTGTGAAACAATGCATTAACTTAAAATTTGCATTTCTATCTATTATTTTGGTGGTGGGTGGGTAGCTCAGTACGGATAGAGCGCCGGCCTCCTAAGTCGGTGATCGTGGGTTCAAATCCCACCCCGCCCGTCTACAGCATTTTTCTTTGTTTTTGCATGGCATGCTGCTAGAAAAGTTTATATTTTGGCGTTTTTTGTTTTGGAAATGCTGTGTTAAGTTTCACTCTCGGCATACAAGTTGGGAGGTGATTTGACATGGCCGCTGTATCATCTGGGACTGTTCCAGTTCTCGTGTTGAAGGAAGGAACAGGTAGAACAACAGGAAGAGAGGCGCAGAGAAATAACATTATGGCAGCTAAAACGGTAGCAGAGACTGTGAAGACCACTCTTGGGCCGCGTGGTATGGACAAGATGCTTGTTAGTAGCATTGGCGATGTGACAATAACAAATGATGGTGCAACAATTATGAAAGAACTTGACGTTCAACATCCAGCTGCAAAGATGCTTGTTGAAGTCGCCAAAGCACAAGACAATGAAGTAGGTGATGGAACAACAACGGCTGTCGTTCTTGCAGGAGAATTGCTCTCTCGTGCAGAGAATCTTTTAGACCAAAATATTCATCCAACTGTAATAATTGACGGCTACAAGAAAGCAGCTGAAAAAGCTCAAGAGATCCTTGATAAAATGGCTATTTCAGTGGGCATTAAAGATGATGCGCAGCTGGTTAATGTTGCACTTACATCAATGGGTAGTAAGGGCATAACTGTGGCTAAGGAGCACTTTGCCCGAATAGCTGTTGATGCCGTTCGTCAAGTCACAGAAGAGAAAGGTGGAAAATTAAAGGCTGACATAGACCTCATAAAAGTTCTCAAGAAACATGGAAAAAGCTTGGATGAAACAGAGCTCGTCAAAGGCATGGTCTTCGACAAAGAGGTGGCCCATGCACAAATGCCAAAATTGGTGAAAAACGCAAAGATTGCATTATTGAATGCCAAATTAGAAATTAAGAAAACTGAGTTTGACGCAAAAATAAATATTGACACACCTGAACAAATGAAGCTTTTCTTAGATGAAGAAGAACGGATGCTTAAGGACATGGTTGACAAGATAACTGCAACCGGAGCCAATGTATTGTTCTGTGAAAAAGGTATTGACGACATGGCCTTACATTTCCTTGCTAAGAATGGCATATTAGCTGTAAAAAATGTCAGTAGTAATGATCTTGAAAAACTGGCGAGGGCTACAGGTGGCAAAATTATTGCAAACATTAAAGACTTAACAGCTGAGGCACTTGGAAGTGCAAAAACAGTTGAAGAGGTCAAAATTGGGGAAGACAAACTTATTTACGTAAGGGAATGCAAAAATCCTAAAGCAGTTACAATAGTTATTCGAGGCGGAACAGAACACGTAGTTGATGAAGCAGAACGTTCAATCCATGATGCCTTATGCGTCGTCAGAAACGCTATTGAAGATGGCAAAATTGTTCCTGGCGGAGGCGCACCAGAAGCTGAAGTTGCTAAGCAATTAAGGGAATATGCAGTGGAAGTTGGTGCTCGTGAACAACTTGCCATTGAAGCTTACGCTGATGCTGTAGAATCAATTCCAATGATTCTTGCAGAAAATGCTGGGATTGATCCAATCGACATCATGGTCGCTTTAAGGGCTGAACATGAACGAAAGCAGAGTCCATTCTATGGTGTTGACGTTTCATCTGGCAAAGTTAAAAACATGTTGGAACTGAATATTGTTGAACCTTTGCGTGTTAAACAGCAAATCATAAAATCGTCCACTGAAGCTGCAAGCATGATATTGAAGATTGATGATCTTATAGCCTCGAAGGGTATGGAGAAAGAAGCAAAGCCACCGAAGAAACCAGAAGAGCCTCCAGACCTCGACTAGCACTATAAAAATCACGACATCCTTTTTTTCTTGAATTTTTCTGTCTGAAATTAAAATTCTCTTTATTTCTTAGTTAAATATTGAAGGTATTCGCCAAATTTAAGAACATCATTGTATGGTGCGGTCGCCGGGATTTGAACCCGGGTCATCAGCGTGGGAGGCTGATGTCCTAGCCAAACTAGACTACGACCGCTATTCATCTAACTACAAAAATGCATTGTAAAAGGTAATTAACATAAATTTTATGTTTTCTAAAAAGGGAAAGTGGAAAAGATATGGTTTATTTGGATTTTGTTATGTGAACATTTTTAATCAGCACGTATGGCGATAGGGAAGGCGGGTCTGCCTCTCCCCACCAATGCACGTGCTGTCTTTCTTTCGAAATTGCAGTGATGTTGTTAAGCATGTTTAGGACATTGTCGCTTATGCGGATGTCTTTTAAGGATTGCTTTACTTCACCGTTTTCTATGAGGAAAATTCCGTCCCTTGGAATTGTAGAGAAATCTCCCTTAGCATAGTTTTGGAAGCGCGTGTACCATGTGTTTGTTAAATAGAGTCCTTTTTTAACTTGTTTGAAAAGTTCGCCTTTATTCATGTCACCTGGTTCCATTTCGATGTTCCATGGATTCGGCATAACTAAACCAGCATTGGCGGTTGTCTCAGTGTCGAAAATCTTTGCGGTAGACGTGTTGTGAAGGTAAGTCTTTAACACACCGTGATCAATGAAGATGTTTTCTCTTGTCGGGACACCTTCATCATCAAAAACTCTATTCGCCAATGAATATTCAGCTGGATTATCCTTTAATGTTACAGTTTCAGGCGCTACTTTCTCACCAAGCTTGTTAACGAAAACAGACATTTGCGTTAAGATATAGAAGGCAGAAACCATCGAACCCCACACAGCTAACATCGAACCGAAAATCAGCGGATCGAAGATAACGTCGAAAACACCTTCATCTCCAACTTTTGGGTTTTTGGCAAGCTTTGCGATTTCACCAGCTTTCACTCCCGCCCGGGCAGGGTTAAAATTCTTTAATGATGAGCTGCATTCTACGCTGTGACCAGAGGCTTCTCGTTGAGAAAAGGCCCTTATGGAAAGTTCAATGGCAGAATGACTAGCCATTGCTGTTGGGCCTTCTGAAGATGAGAGAAGGACGTCTTCAAATTTCCCGAAAAGAATTCCTCCACTTTCAATTTCTGAGCCAACTTCCTTTTCTGCGGCGTTTATAGCGTCCAAAACATATTCTATAGGATTCTCTAATTCCAATATTTTCTTATCCACTTGACTCTTTACATACTTAAATTGCCCCTTTGCAAAACCACCGAACATTGGGTTTTCTTGCGAAACCTTTGCTAAACTGATAAGTCTCTTGATAGTTCCATCAACATCTTTGAAATTTCGTATCTGAGTTGCAACAACTCGTTTATTCCATGTCAAAGCCACATCTGTAACGTAATCGTTCCACGCAACTGTTGTATCTACCTGATTATTGCTAAAACGCACTTGTTTGTATCTGCCAGAAGTTGTTTTGGCAAGAACTTCATCAGCGCCCATTGCCTTCGCTTTCTTCACGATTTCCTCAGTATTGTTCAAAATATCGTTCATTTAATATACACCTCCCTAAGCCTAATGCATGGACCACCAGTGTACACGGGAACACCTTGTGCTGGATCTCCTTTTCCACACGTAGCTGCGTCAAATTCAACTTTCTTGGAAACGGCATCCACAGCCATCCAAAACTTCGGGGTAGTAGTTTCAATAACTGGCCGTGCAATAGGATGTTTCAATTCGCCATTTTCTATAAGATAGACTTCCCGTCCTACATAACGCTGATTGAATCTTTTGTCATCTATGTTCCATTCTGTGAATGACTTCATGAAAATGCCATGTTTCACATCCTTAATCAATTCTTCCTCAGTCATATCGCCTGGAAGCACAAACGTATTAGCCATTCGAACGATCGCTTCTCTGTCATAATTCACAGATCTAGAGGAAGCATTGCTTCTTGTTCCAAGCTTCGCTGCAGACTCCCTATTGTGCAGAAATTCATTGATGACTCCATTCTTGTAAAGAAGCCTCCGCCTTGCTTTCAAGCCTTCATCATCATAAGTATAATATCCATAACTATGTTCTATTGTAGGATCATCCACAATGGTAACGAGATTGCTTCCAATTCTTGTGCCTATCCAGAATAGCCCACCTTTATAGATAAACGACCTTCCAGCCTGACTCATTTCTCGTCCCAATATTCTGTCTGCTTCCATCGGATGCCCACATGATTCATGTGCTGCAATTCCAGTCACTTCTGGACCACATATCAAATCCATAACACCAGGTTTGATAGCTTTTCCATTTTCTATCACATTTTTAAGCACGTTCGCGTTGTGAATCAGTTTTTCAGTGATGTTCCATTCTCTGAATGCTTCCCATCCACCACTATAGCCGAACTGTTCATATGCTTGTTCAGTCTTTCCCTGTTCGGCAACTGTAATGAAAATAAATGCACCTATTTTTGGAACAAACGATGTAATACGGGAGCCTTCAGAGTTAACGAAGTATTTGGACGTCAAATCTATGGTGCATGAAGACATTGTGGCTGCAATTTTAACCCCACAAGAGGCAAGAGACTTGTCAATTTCTACGAATTTTGCTATCCGTTCTTCTGGTGAAATGTTCTCTATTTTTTCTTTCTGATCAACAGTCCAGTTTGTCTCGATTCCTTTTTCTTCAGCAAACTTGATTTTCTCTTTTCTATTCGCCATTTTCGCGTATTTAACAGCCAAATCCACTATTTCTTTAGCTTCGTCTTTAGTCCACTTGTTTGTTGAAGCAAAGCCTATTCCCCCACTTGCTATCACGCGTACACAGAAACCGCTGTCAACAGCAGACATGTAAGCCTCTAAAATTCCACTGCGCAACATAAGCCTGTCTTGAACTTGGCTTTGTGCCCTGACTTCCGCATATTCAACGCCTCTAGATCTTGCATATTCCAAAGCATAATCAGCAATTTCCTTTTCCATTTCAGATCAACCTTCTTTAGAACACAATTTTGACGAGGCTAAAGATAAAACCTTTTAGGTCTCGAAGCAGCAACCTCTCCCACCAATCCTCTCTTTTTCATCTTAAGATTGTCAAGAACAATTACAAATCGAACGAATTGCAAGCCCGTGAGAAAAGCGGAAAGCCTTACAGCTTAGTTAATAGTTTGAAGTGATCTGCATTATGCAGGTGTGGTTGAAATGAAGATCAAAGCAGTTCTCTTTGACCTAGGCGATACTCTGGTGAGGACATGGATCCCTGAAGTGACATATCGGAATGTTCTGCTTTCTCTGGGAGTTGATCGGTCTATTCAAGAGATACGAGAAGCCCTTGCTAAAACAGAGGAAGAATTCAAAAAGTCCAACTACAGATCGCTTTATGGCAAGGTTAATTATGAAGAGTATTGGGAAAAATGGGATGCACAGGTTCTTGAATATCTAAGAATCTCTGAGAGCAAGAGTTTAGCAAGGCAGATAATCGAAAGATGGTTTGACCACGCAAGTTGTTCGATTTATCCCGACACTATAGTGACTCTAAACAAACTTGGGAAGATGAACTTGAAGTTAGGATTGATTTCAACCGCATATGAAGAGGACATTGATGCTATCTTGGGAAGAACAGGTATTAAGAAAGGAATTTTTGACATTGTAATAGGAGTAAATACGATAAAGAAAGAGAAGCCCCACCCGGACGTTTTTCGATATGCCCTTGACAAATTAGGTGTTAAGCCGGAAGAGGCTCTCTTTGTCGGGGATCATGTCGAAAATGACTACAAAGGCGCAAAGGTTGTAGGAATACGTGCACTGTTAATTGAAAGAGAAGAAAAAAGTGCAGACAGGGCTTCTAACGTCGAGAGAATAAGAAGCCTTAAAGAGATATTCAAGTTCATTAAATAACGTTCATGGAGGCACAAGCAAAAAGCTACCAAAAGAAGGACAGTCAAGCATAAGACCTTTCAGGTTTACAATTCAACAGAATAAAAACAACTTCTACAGTACAACTTTTAGAGCCCAAATTGTTAACTCAATTAGAAAAAATTAGAGTATGCGATTGAAAATCCTAATGGAAAGGGCAAAACCTTTTAGTTGACACAATCCAAGACTTACTTGAAAATGTGAAGGGATAAGCATTTGAGGAATAATCCTAAAAGTCAAGTTTGTTTTTGGCAAGGAAATGAGGCATGCGCAGAAGCATCAATAATTGCAGGATGCAGATTTTTCGCTGGCTACCCAATAACTCCCGCAAGTGAAATAGCTGAATATTTGTCGAAAAGGCTTCCTCAAGTTGGAGGGATAGCTATTCAAATGGAGGATGAGTTGGCTTCTATTGGCGCAGTTGTGGGTGCAAGTTGGGCTGGTGCTAAAGCAATGACTGCGACTTCTGGACCTGGGTTCGATTTAATGCAAGAGACTATAGGTTGGGCGTTTATGACAGAAACTCCATGCGTTATTGTTGACATTCAAAGATTGGGACCAAGCACTGGTCAAGCGACTAAATGTGGGCAAGGAGATGTGATGCAAGCGCGTTGGGGAACGCATGGCGATTACTCTGCGATAGTCTTATCGCCAAATTCTGTTCAGGAAATGTTCGAGTTAACAATTAAAGCATTCAATCTTGCTGAGAAATATCGTACACCAGTTATACTTCTAGCAGACGAAATAACTGCACACATGCGTGAAAACATAATTTTGCCACCTCTGAAAACTGTGGAAATAATTGACAGGAAAAAACCTAAACCAAATGAAAACGCATTCTTTGGTCATGAAGAAATTCCACCAATGCCTTCTGTAGGAGAGGGCTACAACGTGGCTGTTACTGGGTCTACACATAATGAATATGGAATGCGTTTTACTGCAGATCCGCTAGTGCATAGACAACTTGTGGAAAGGCTCAACAACAAAATACAAAATCACGCAAATGAAATAGCTGAAGTAGAAACTTCCAACATTAACGACTGTAAAGTAGGCATAGTCACATTTGGCTGTGCATCACGTGCAATTTATGAAGCTGCAGAAGAGGCAGAGGCGAAAGGAATAAAGGTCGGGTATGTTCGCTTGAAAACCATCTGGCCTTTTCCAGAAAAACCAGTCAAAAAGTTGGCTGAGGCAGCAGAAAAGATCATTGTCCCTGAAATTAATTTGAAACAAATATTCTATGAAGTTCAGCGGGTTGTGAATGGTTCTGCTGAAGTGGTTCCTCTTAACAAGATTGGTGGTGGAGAGTTGATTACGCCGGAAGAATTGCTTGAAAAAATTTCTGGAGAGCCGTAGAAAAATGAGCGGAACATTTTCTATGCATAAATATTTGCGAGATTTACCTTTGCCCTTCTGCCCTGGTTGCGGCGGATTGACTGTGATGAGTGAATTTTTAAGAGCAGTCTACGAGCTAGGGCATGAAAGTTTAAGTAAATTTGTGTTTTGCAGTGGAATTGGCTGTTCTTCATGGATTCCCTCGCCACATTTTATGGCAGACTCGGTGCATACTCTTCATGGAAGAAGCATACCTGTAGCAACTGGAATCAAGCTTCTTCGTCCAGACTTGAACGTAGTTGTTTTTGGAGGAGACGGTGACATTGTTGGAATAGGCTTAAGCCACTTTGTACATGCTGCACGAAGAAACGTTGACATCCTAGTCATAATGGTTAACAACATGGTCTACGGAATGACAGGAGGGCAAGTCGCTCCAACAACCCCCTTCAAAACAAAAACCACCACAACACCCTATGGAAGCTTTGAAAACCCACTAGATGCCACTAAATTAGCAGTCGCCGCAGGAGCATGCTATGTTGCCCGCTGGACAACAGCCCATCCGAAAGAACTCAAAGAAGCAATAGAAAAAGCGATTGGAATTAAAGGCTTTAGGTTCATAGAAGCCATAAGCCAATGTCCAACTGCTTTCGGCCGAAGAGTAGGCTTCAAAGACGCGGGAGAAATGGTGAAATGGTTTAGAGAAAACGCTATTCCTGTCAAACAAACTGAAGGCTTAAGTGAAGAGGATTTGGTTGGAAAAATAATTGTAGGCGAATTCATTCAAAGACAACGATTAACACTTGAAGAAACTTTATACGGTGTGATTGAGGAGGCAAAGAAAGAAATTGGAAAAAACCGAAATTAGAATAAGCGGTCTTGGTGGCCAAGGTGTAGTTTTAGCTGGGCAAATATTGGGTAGAGCGGCTGCTTATGATGGAAAAAATGTTGTCCAAACTCAGAGCTATGGGGCTGAAGCTAGGGGAAGCATAACTAAAAGCGAGGTGATAATATCGGATGACAAAATGACCTTTCCAGTTGTTAGACAATGTGACATTTTTGTTGCGATGAATCAGGAAGCCTTCGATAAATATTGCAAATGTCTAAAGAAAGGCGGTTTGCTAATTGTTGATGGCACTTACGTAAAGAAGGTTCCTAAATTGGACGTAAAAATATTAACAATATCAGCCACTGCACAAGCAGAAAAATCATTTGCAAGTAAAGTCTATGCGAATATGATTATTCTGGGGGCTTTAACAAAAGTGACAAATATAGTAAGTGATAACGCCATGAAAAAATCCATAAATGACATCACAGCTGAAAAAACTGCAAATATAAATAAGGCTGCATACAAAAAAGGAAGGGAATTAACTGGAATTTAGCTTGATATTTCTTCTATTTCCTTAATCTTTGCAGCTGCTTTCGTATGTGCATTTTTTGATAAGTAAACCGTGGTTACCATGAAGATTGCTGTTAAAGCCACAAAAATGTAAGTCATGTTGCGTGTATTCTGCAATTGCTCCTGATAAGAATTATCCAACTTGTCAAATTTTGTTTGGAGTAGACTATAGTTGTAGAGAAAGATGCTATAATTTCCTAAAAGATTGTAATAAGTCTCGTTCAGGTCCTGAAAAATCAATTGTAACTTTAGATACTTATCGAGTATTTCGGAGTAATTTTGAAGTGTTTTTGAGAATATTATCCTAATAGTGTAATTGTTGTTAGGATATGTGAAATATAGGTTAACATTTTCCTTATTGCTTGAAAAATTTAGTATTTCTGAAGTAATTTCCTCTCCATCCAACAACACAATATTTGGATGGCTTACCAGCTCTGTAGGGATTTTGATTCTGCAAAAACCATGTGTATCTGCTTTGCCAAAAGTATTAAAGCAGATTATTTTGTTTCCTGTTTCTGTTCCGATTTGAAACTCGAACTTCGAAATTGTTGAATTGCTGATAATGATTGTGCTGTGTATTGTTCCTTCTATTTTTGCGGTAAAATTATAAAACATACCCATCAAAGGATACTGATCTTTGTCTGCGTTTATGGAATAAGGAGTGTCTCCTATGCCATCCATATTGAGATCCTTACCATCATAGTCACTCCAGTAGTTTCCCTCATCGTTGTAATTCCACACATTTTCTGCTTGACTTGAAACCTGAATTGTGTTATTAAAATTATTGTGGTAAATAGTATTACCAATGCTTAAATAACCAGCGTTGATCCCGCAGTTATTATTTGATATTGTATTACCTGAAAATGTGTTGTTGCTTGAACGATAAAGATAAATTCCATTAAATTTGTTTTTCAATATTTGATTTCCGTAAAACATATTGCTGTCAGAATATAACAGTCGAATTCCAGAATAACTGTTGTTGAGTATCTCGTTATCAAAAAACGTGTTAGAACTAGTGTAATACATATAAATTCCTTCATAGTTGCTTGATGATATCGTGTTGTTATAGAACAAGTTGCCACCTGAATAGAGAATTCTAATTCCTTGACTGTTATACTCTATTATATTATTAGCTATAATATTGCCTGAGACTTGATCCAAAAAGATTCCACTATATGGATACAGGGCATTATTCCTTATTGTGAAGTTTTTTACAAGTACATTATCAGATGTTATCTGAAGTGTATGCCAGATTGCGTTACCGTCTATAATAGTGTTGGCACAATTTTTTCCGATAAGAGAAATAGCTTTATTGATTAATACGTGTTCCCTGTATGTTCCAGGACTTACAGAAATTGTATCACCTGAACTGGCATTGTTGATAGCTTCTTGAATACTGTGAAAGTCTGCCGGCCCATCATCATCTACATGCAATGTTCTTTTCTCCAAGCTCCCTTTTACAAATATTTCTCGTGTGGCTAAAGACCATACTGATGTGGAACATAAAAGCATGAATAAAACTATAACGAATTTATTCATTTAATCACACCATCATTTTTCTTATTATGATGAATTATTAAATGTTAAGGTGCAAATTACTTATGGGAAAGCGCTTTTCCCAAAAGCACAGAGCAAGCAATCGAGACAGAAAAGGCAGGTATGAAAACCATTGGATTTACAACATGCTGCACCAGCGCCCATATGCTTGTTACATAGGAAGCACTCATGACTAATACTAACATCCAAATTTTGTAGGATTTCTTTGCGATTTTTTCCGTCAAGGTTTGTATTGAGCGCAGTTTGTCCTGTGTCTGCTTTATCTGATCCTCTGTTGCAAATATTACGCGATTTTTTTCAATATCTTGAAACTTGAAACTTGTAAGTGTATATCTCTGCAAGTCCCACGGCTTTTTCTTGGGCAAGATTTTAACAATGTCGCTTTTCTCCATTTTTTTCAGAATTGTTTGAATCTTACGGATGAATTGGGTGTCATTTGTTTTTTCTTCACCATATAGTGCCCGAATTATGTCTTTAACGTTCGGAAAACACATTTCTAACTGAAAGGACGCTATTGTCTTGGCGAGAGTGAACTGATATTCTCCCTCTCTTAAACGTATACTGCTATTTTTGTAATCTGAGTTCAACGCTTCTTGTAAGATGCTCAGTTCTTGGATTGGTGGTTTATTCTGAATCTCTATTTACCTCCATTCAATAATTTCAACTGACAAAGAATAAGAACTTTCTCATTAATTTTTCCATCTTCAACAGTATCTACAGAAAAAACCCGTAATATTTTCAATTATTATTAAATATTCTGGGTGCTCTCATAATGGCGAAATGTTTAGCAGTATTGGATAAGCTTACAATTCAGTATGTAAAGAATAAACAATACTGCTTGCTGCCATTACACAAAAAATATAGAGGAAATTTTGAGATAATCGCCTTACTGTTAGAAGCTATAAAGAAGAATAATTGTTCAACCATGTTTCCTATTGCGAGATATACACGTACTAATTATAAGCAGCTTAAAAAATATCTGAGCAATCTCATTGAAATGGGCCTTATTGAGATAAACAGTGAAAATGGTAAGAGTTCATACAGAGCTACAGAAAAAGGTTCTAATTTTTTGACGCAGTATTATGTTTTACTTGGGCTGCTTTTTGATCAAGTGGAAAGGCAAGCGGAATATTCTCTCGCTAATGCTTCGATTCTCCCTTCTCCTTAGAGCTTAGTGATTTCCGCTTGCCCCACGAAATCACCAAACTAATTGCGCGCACTTTGGTCATATATTGTTTTGAGTTGCATGTGGAAAACAAAATCGTTATCTCTGCGAAACGAGATTAAATATTACTCTTCGGGTAAATATAGCCTATATCTGAATTAGGAAGAAATGTTGTTGACGCGAAGATTTACATATGCGTATGCTGGCGTGGATAGAGAACTGAGGGCAGAATCTAAAAAAATGCTGCAGCTTTTGACTAAAACATACCGGTTTAATCCTCATGGAGAAATCATTAAACTTCCATATGGAAACATTTTCCCAATTGGTGAAAACCGATATCTTGACTTCGTCATTGAAGGAATAGGTACAAAGGTGCTTGTTGCACAATTAGCCGAAAAATATGACACTATAGCAATTGATGGTATCGCTATGGCAGTTAACGATGTTATACGTTCCGGGGCAAGACCTTTTGCAATCGCAGACAACATTCACTTGCATGCTTCAAATCCAACATTAATTGAAGGTTTGATTAAAGGCATAGTGAGGGGTGCGGCAGAAGCTGAATGTATAGTGCCGAGCGGAGAAATAGGTGATGTTTCAGAACTCATAAAGGGAGTAAGTGAGGACAAATGCTTCGATATGATTTTTGCTGCGATAGGTGAAGTCAAAAGTAAAGACATAATTTTTGGAAGAAACATAAAACCTGGCGATGCGATTATAGGTCTGCGAAGTAGTGGGATTCATAGTAATGGAGTTTCACTTGCACGGAAAATTCTCTTTAAACTGTGGGGTGGAAAATATGAGCCCTGCGACATTCCCGTGGGATTAAATAGAGAAATTGTCTATGAAGTTCTGGAGCCAACTGAAATATACGTTAAACCTGTGCTTACAGTCATGAAAACAATTAATGTTAAAGCCGCTGTGCATATCACTGGCGATGCTTATCTAAAGTTTGACCGTTTGTCAAAGTTCTCAAGGAATATAGGTTTTGAATTTAATAATTTTAGGCCACAGCCTATATTTGAATTGCTTCAGAGAACTGCTTCTGAACTTGGTGGTTTGTTAACTGATGAGGAAATGTTCAAGACTTTTAACATGGGATGGGGGTTTGCATTGATACTGGATAAAAAAGACATTGACCAAGCATTGGATTTTTTGGAAGAAGCTGGAGTACAAGCTGAGCAAATAGGATGGGTGACTAATTCTGAGGGGATAAAGATTCTTTACAAGAAAAGAAAAATTATTCTAAAGTAGTGATTGCTTCATTTATGATAAAAGTGTTTAAATTCTTTGAAGTCTCAAATTAGTCCATGAAATATCATATTAAAATTGAAGTTAGTTTGAAGCAGGGACACAGTGACCCTGAAGGTGAGACCACGGCACGATTGTTGAAAGAATTGGGTTACACTGTTGAAACTGTAAACGTTAGTAAGGTTTACACGGTAATTCTTGAGGCTCCATCCAAGAGGGAGGCTTTTGTGAAGGCTGAGGAAATGTGTAAGAGGCTTTTGGCAAATCCGACGAAAGATGATTATAATATTGCTATTGAGGAGGAAAAATGACTAAAAACCTTTACATTCACAGAAAACTTCCATTCCTGTTATTTGAAATAAATTTGCTAAAGGCTACAGGTCGGCAACTTCTGGAAATAAGCCGAGAACTTGGCTTAGCTTTAAGCCTTCAAGAAATGAAGGCTGTTAAAAATTATTTCTTGAGTAAGAAGCGGAATGCCACTGATGTTGAACTTCAAACTATTGGACAAACATGGTCTGAACATTGTTTTCACAAAACTTTTAAAGGTAAAATAAAAATGAATGGGAAGAAGATTTTTGGTCTTTTTAAAACCTATATTGCAAGAGTTGCTGAGGAGATCAATCCTCGCTGGTGTTTTTCGGTTTTTGAGGATAATGCGGGGATCGTTCGCTTTGATAAGGATTATGGAATAGCAATTAAGGTTGAAACGCATAATCATCCTTCAGCTATTGAACCTTTTGGTGGTGCAGCTACTGGTGTTGGCGGAGTTGTTCGTGACATTCTAGGTGTCTGGGCTGATCCAATTGCTTGTACGGATGTCTTGGGTTTCGGCCCATTAGACTTTGATTATGTGAGGCTTCCATCTGGTGTAAAGCATCCGAAATATGTTTACATGGGTGTCGTCGCTGGCATAGGAAGTTATGGCAATAATATGGGGATTCCAACTGTAAATGGTGCCATTTATTTTGATGAAAGTTATGTTGGAAATGTTGTGGTTTATTGTGGTTGCGTTGGTTTGGTTCCACTGAAAAAGTTTAGGAGAAACGCTAAGGCAGAGGACATTATTGTTTTGGCTGGAGGAAAAACCGGTCGTGACGGCATTCACGGCGTAACTTTTGCGTCAGCTGAACTGACGGAAAAGTCTGAGGAGATTTCGAGACCTGCTGTTCAGATTGCAAATCCTGTTGAGGAGGAAAAACTGAAAAGAGCCATTATCAAAATTCGCGATTGTGAATTTGCTTCTGCAATTACGGATTTAGGCGGAGGTGGTTTATCTTCTGCTGTTGGGGAGACTGCAAAAAGGTTTGGTTGCGGTGTTATTTTAGAGCTTGATAAGGTTCCATTGAAGTATCCAAATTTGGCTCCTTGGGAAATTTACGTTTCTGAGTCTCAGGAAAGAATGCTTTTGGCTGTGCCTAAAGAAAATCTTGAGAAGGTTTTGGAAATTTTTCAGGAAGAAGATGTTGAAGCTACTGCTGTTGGACGATATACTGCGGATAAGATTTTGCAGATATATTATAATTGTGAAAAAGTTGCGGAAATAGATATTCCATTTCTTTTTAACCCTCCATGCACTGTGAAAATTGCAAAATATGAACCAATAGAATCTGTGGAACCTTTCTTTCCAGAACCAGAAAACCTAACCGAAATGCTTCTGCGACTTTTGTCTTCGCCAAATATTGCAAGCAAGGAAAGTGTCATACGTTCTTATGACCATGAAGTTAAAGGAAACACTGTGCTTAAGCCGCTTCACGGCGAATATGGTGGACCAAATGATGCTGCTGTGCTAAAACCTTTGAATGATTCGTGGAAAGGCATAGCTATCTCATGTGGAATGAATCCAAATTATGGGAAAATAGATGTTTATTGGATGGCCGCATCTGCGATAGATGAAGCGATAAGAAACAATGTGGCTGTTGGCGGTAGAAAAATCGCTTTACTTGACAATTTTACGTGGGGGAATCCAGAAAAACCCGAGAGACTTGGCAGTCTCGTTAAAGCTTGCGAGGCATGTTATGATTTTGCCAAGGCGTTTAGAACGCCATTTATTTCTGGGAAGGATAGTCTATACAATGAATCTCCGCTAGGACCAGTTACGCCGACTCTTTTAATAACTGCCTTAGGCATAATTCCTGACGTTCGAGCAACTGTTTCGATGGATGTTAAAGAACCGGACGATTTAATCTATGTTGTAGGTCAAACTTTCAAGGAACTTGGCGGTTCTGAATATTATAAACATCGAGGATTTATTGGGAAAACTGTGCCAAAAGTGCGTGTTGCAAAAGCCAAGAAAACTTTCAAGGCGGTTACTAGAGCGATTGACTTAGGAATTGTGAAAGCTTGTCATGACTTGTCTGAAGGCGGTTTAGCTGTTGCTGCTGCTGAGATGGCGTTTAGTGGTGGATATGGCATGGAGCTATTTTTGCAAAAGGTTCCAAGAGAGAATTTAAGTCGTGATGATTTTGTCTTGTTTTCAGAATCTAACAGTCGCTTCTTAGTAGAGGTTTCGAAAGAAGCTAAGCAAGAGTTTGAGGTTTTGATGAAATGCAACATCTATGCAGAAATAGGTAAAGTTACTAAAACTCCAATATTCCGCATTTATGGTTTAAATGGCAACATTGTTATCGATACTTGTCTGAACGATTTGTTGGTAAGTTGGAAGCGAACACTCTGTAGTGGTGTCTAAACCATGAAGCGTGAAGAAATCAAAGTTTGCGTTTTGCGTGTAGGCGGAACCAACTGTGATGCTGAAACTAAAAGGGCTTTTGAAGGGTTAAGTGTTCCTGCTGAAGTTGTGCATGTAAATAAGCTTGTTAAGCGGGGAAAACTGTTGGATTATCACGCTTTGGTTTTTCCAGGCGGCTTCTCTTATGGGGATTATGTGCGAGCTGGCGCAATATGGGCTAAGTGGATACTGGCTAAACTGGGCAAGGAGTTGAAGGTTTTTGTCGATGAAAATCGTCCAATTCTGGGCATTTGCAACGGTTTTCAGGTGCTTGTTGAGGCTGGTTTGCTTCCTGGTTTTGAGGGAATGAGCCCCTATCCTGAAGCATCTTTAGCTACGAATATTCCACCTGGCTATAATTGTCGTTGGGTTTATCTTAAACATGAAAACCATGGAAAATGCCTGTTTACGTCGAAAATTCCAAGGGGAAAAGTTTTGCGTGTTCCAGTCGCCCATTCAGAAGGCAGGTTCATATTCACAAAAGAGAAGGAACAGTTCTTGTTGGAGAGGCTTTATGAGAATGGCCAGCTGGTTTTTCGCTATTGTAATAAAGATGGTGAATATGCGGATGGACAATATCCGGCGAATCCGAACGGTTCTTTACATGATATAGCTGGAGTATGCAACCCAGAAGGGACAATATTTGGTTTGATGCCACATCCGGAAAGAGCCTTTTACTGGTGGCAACAGCCAGACTGGACGAAGCAAAAGCAGATGCCGCAATATGGTGATGGAGAACTAATCTTCGAAAGTTTGGTAACCTACCTTGAAATGAAAGGTTAAGTTAAGAATTTTGCCATTATTATTTCGTCAACGTATTCGTCTCTAATTTTGTACTGTTTTTTCCTTAATCCTTAAATTTCGAAACCAAGTTTGTGATAAAGGTTTATTGCAGGCTTATTTGTTTAGAAGACTTCCTGCAAGATTTTTTCTAGACCCTATTGCTTTTTTGCCCAATCGAGTAGGTGATTCATTATTGCTGTGCCAATGCCTATTCATCCGTAATCCTTTAAAATGTGATGCCTAAAGACGCTACATGTTTGTTCTTTTCGAATTTTCCTCTAGCTAGATATGCCATGCCTATGATTTTGTCTTTGGTTGGGGCGACTATAATTGTTCCTTTTCTTTATCTCCTTAATAGTTTTGCTCATTAAATAATCATGCCAGCTTATTTTGTTTCAAATCTTCAAGAGTTGGAAGCCCCGGTCTGGCGCCTATTTTCATTATGCATCTTGAAGCTACAAAATTGCCAAGTCTTCCACATTCGTAAAGGCTTTTGTTGTGAAGTAGTCCGTAGAGAAAACCAGTGCAGAAAGCGTCGCCTGCACCTGTTGTGTCAATCACTTTAACTTTGAAGGGTTCTATCAGATGTTTTTCGTTTCCATCTGTTACATAACAGCCTTTGCTGCCAAGTTTTACAGCAACCACTTTTACGCCTTTTTCTAGAAGTAACTCGGCGCCTTTTTCATAATCACTTGTATTTGTCAATAACTTTAGTTCTACTTGATTTGGCATCAAAACAAACGCCTTGCTGATCATGGGTTCTAACGCGGCGATTCCTTTTCGTGCATACAATTCTCCTGGGTCAAGACTTACCTTGACTGTTTCTGGAAGTGTTTTCACCAGTTTTTTCTGGTTTTGAAAGGGTTCTTGTCCAACAAAAGATGTCAAGTGCAGAAACTTTGCTTGAAGAGTGTACTCTTTGTTTATTTCGGAGAGACTCACCGAGTCGTTAACACCTGGGTCCACGTATAATGCCCGTTCGCCTTTCTCATCTATAAAACCCATCACTACACCGCTTCGTCCTTCATTCGCGTGGATGATGCCACTCGTGTCGACGCCTTCTTTTTGAAAATCATGTATCAACATTTTGCCTTCCCTGTCGTCAGCAACTTTTCCAATGAACCCTACTTTGCAGTTAAGTCTTGCTAAACCAACAACTGTATTAGCTGCAGAACCTCCGCAAGTTTCTTCACAGTCTATTATGAAGCCTTCTTCTTCAGCACCAGCAATTTTGTTTACTCTGAAAAGTTTGTCTATGTTCAGGGCGCCAAATCCAACAGCGTCAAAGCGTTTCATTTGAACAGCTCTCGTAGTTGAATCCTGTAATCGCCTAACTTTCCATTATAATTTCCAGCTGAAATCTTCACTACACCGTGAATATTTAATACTGCTGCTATTCCCACTTTCATAGCTTCTTTTACAGTTCTCAATGAAACTCCGTTTATGACTATTTCTGGAATGTAGCCAACGCCTTCTGGAACCTTTGATTCTTTTCCTAATTTTTGTTTTAATGATGGACAATAGGGATGGTTCGTTGTTGGTCCTATCCATGAGAAACATGTTTCAGGCTTTGAACCTGCAGAGCAAACATCAAAAGGCGTTATCACGCCATCAATTTTATGAATTGCCTCTAAGGCTTTTTTCCCAGCTTCTCTCAATGCTTCTTTTGTTTTGCACATTATCCAGAAATTTGCTCCCATAACTCCATAAGCATAACCAAGATACCGTTCAATAATGAAATCTGGAACCATTATGGGAACAACTATTACCTCGCGTCCATACCGTTTTTCTATCCATTCATAGCCATCCCCACAATGGCCTACCCGTTCCATCATGTCAATTCTTCCCTCTGTACAGGGCATAGCATCAAAAACTGAAGTAAATGGCTTAACAAGAATGTCTTGGCGAATCCTATAAGAAAGTTCAATCTCAAACTTTTTCAGCGAATCCGAAAACGGTTTTTTGGGGTCTATTCCTCCCCAAAACTGTAGTACCATGCCTTTACGCTCGTCTGGAGTTTCTTTTTCACTAAGTTGCTTCTCTACTCCACCTTCAACTCTGCCAATCACTATGGAAGGCGTGGCTGTTGCATCCTCAGCAGCTTTTCGCAATGTTTCTTCATCGTCGGCAGTAACTATTACTCGGCAAAAGATTCCTTTAAAAGCTTCTGCATAAGTGTCTTCAATTTCGACTTTTTTAGACATTTATCCCAATCTCCCTATAGTTTCTCCTCTAACTTTTTCTCTAAATTTGCTACTTTCTTTTGCTAGACTTTTCATATTTTGGCTTGTTATTATTTTAACTTTGGGCAATTTTTGTGGGTATACACTGAAAAGTTTGCTAAGCAACGCCTTGTTTATTGAACTTTTTTTTAATGCTTGATGTTTCCAGTTCTGGACAATGTTTAGAGTCTGTTCTTTTCCAAATCTGCAGAATATATCTGCAATAATAGCAGTGGTTATGCTGTGTTCTGAAAGAATGGCAATTTCAGCATTTGCAATTGCATAATGGTTACCATTGAAAGAAACTGTCAAACCACCGCCTTCTTTAACAAGCTTGAAAGCTTCTAGATCAGTTATGCTATCGCCTACATACATGACTTCCGTCAACGAGTTATTCATCCTTCTTGCAACATCTTTAACTGCTTCAGCCTTTTCGCTACCTCCAACAGGATTAACTTCTTGGAAGATTCTTCCAATTTTCATGTTTGCTATTTCTTTCCAGAAAATCTCATCTAACCGCTGAATCGTTTTCTGGTCATTTTCTGCAAAGTCTTCTAAAGATTTTGCTTCTGGCGGAATATTAATTATGGGCATTTGTATGATTTCTTTTGCAATTTTCTTAAGTTTGGTTTTCTCTTCCTCTGATATGCTGTATTTGTCGATGCAGAGTCTTGTGCAATAAGTGTTTTCATATGGAAAGTCTAAGGATTGGCATAGAGCTCTTATGTAATGCTCATAGCTTGTGCTCACTATAAAAGCATGAACAAATTCTCTGATGTGTTGCAACGTGTCCTTTATGCCTAAAATTAACATTAAGCTTTGGGCTGAAAACCTTCGCATTTCATCATCTGTGACATCGTAGACTTTGAGGAATGGCAAAATGAACTTCAAGGTGCTGCCTGCCTTATGATGTGGTCTTTTTAGTGCATCCGCCAACACGTCATCATATTTACTTATAACAGTGAATAGTTTGTCTCCGCTTGGGATGTAATGGGACGCTACTTCGAAGGCATTGTCATTCTTTGAGATTGGTCCTTCACAGTCTGAAATAAAAGTCCCATTCACTTTTTGTTCCTCAACTTATCCATGTGTCTTATGCTTTTTTCTATGTGCTGTTTTGACGCTATGTCTGTTCTATTCCAAAGTGCTCCACCTTTTATTGTGGTTAAGCCTTCCAAAGAAATTTGTCTTGCTTCCTCAATGCTTTCACCTATACCTAAAACGCCTACTGCACGTGATTTAAGAGCATAGGTTTCACCATTTCGCAGTTCTATTGATGCTGGATATACGCGGATTTTTTGGTTATATTTCTCAGTCAGTTCATACGCTTTTGTTAAGTCAACTGGTTTGCCAATGTCATTCTTGTCAACTTTATTTGGATAAGTGTCTATGAAGCCACCATAGTTTGGCGGAACCTTATAGGTTAAGACAGTTGCTGCCTTTTCCAGTTTAACATGTGTCAAATTGCCTTCTAGGATTCTGAAGCAGATGTCCACAAAATCGTCCTTTAAAATTGGTAAGATGTTTATTATTTCTGGATCACCTGGGCGACTGTTGTTTTCGAGGATTTTTGGTTCCCTGCCCGTTTGCATAAAAGCCATATAAAATGGTATTCCTCTTAAGCCTAAGTCACTCTGTGATTTTAACTTTTTGAAAATCTTGTTGACGATTTCTAGCTCTTTATTTCTCTCCGCTTCTGTCATAAAAGGAAGGGTGTCTTCAACATTTTTGTATGAACCCATTCCCCCCGTGTTCGGTCCCTTGTCATCGTCAAAGGCTCGTTTATAATCTCTTGTATCAGGCAATGGTACGAGGTGCTTTCCATCGCAGAAAGCCTGAAAACTTGATTCCTCCCCTTCAATTTTTTCTTCAATTATCACTTCGCCATACTGAAAGTTTGCCAAAAAATGCTCGAATAGTTGCTCGCGGTTTGTGAAGTGGTCTCCCCACACGCCTACTCCTTTTCCCGCAGCTGGCTGATCTGGCTTAACAACTGCTTGATTTTGAAGATCATCAAGCCATTTGTAAACAGCCTTTTTCAATTCATCTTGGCTCCTATAGTCTTTTGAGGTGAAAATCTTAAAGCGGGGGTTAACTTTTGGCACTATCTGCTGGAAAAGCAGTCGCTGTTGGACTTTGCTTGCTTCGAGGGCGTATTCCTTTGTTGGGCAAATTACTGGTATGTCTGTCCGCTTCTCAATCAAGTTGCGTATGCCATCTATTATCGGCTTTTCTGGACCGACAATACAAAAGTCAATTTTATCTTTACGAGTTTCTGCAAATTTGCAGATTTCCTCTACATTCAAGTCAGGAATAACTACATGTTCAGTTGCATGTTCATAGTTGAAAGGATTCCGCTGCTTATCCACAACGTAAATTTCTGCATCATAACCTGTGCTCCTTGCAAAAGCGTCTATCATGGCTGCTTCTCTTGCACCATAAGAAACTACAAGTATTCCAACCTTTTCCATATATTAGCTCCTTCAGCCAAAGATAAGCATGAATTTTTTAATTCTTTTTGCTGTTATACCTTTTGCAGGAGTTCATCTATTTCGTAAGGTCTAGCTATTTCCTCATATCCTTCCAAGAATCTTTTTTTCATCTCGTCTGCTAATCTTTGGGCTAATGCAGTGGGATATTTTCCTGTTACGCATGCAAGGCATAATTGGTCATGTTTAAAGCCTGTTGCTTTTACGAAATTTTCTATTGATTGGTAACACACAGCATCTGCGCCTATTATTTCTGCTATTTGTTCAGGGTCATGTTTTGAGCCTATTAGTTGACCATAAGTTGCCATGTCTATTCCATAGAAACATGGTCCTATGATGCGTGGAAAAGTAACGAATAAGTAAACTTTTTTGGCTCCCATTTTGCGAAGCTTTTCTATGATGACTTTGGTTGTGTCTCCTCTGACTACGCTATCTTCTGTTATTATGATGCGTTTTCCATTAACTTTTGACGCTAAAATATTAACTTTCTTATCTATTGTTGAATAACGCTCCTTATTCAACAATATGAAGGCTCTTTCTGTAACGTAGCGATGCCTGCGGGAAGCTCTTTCCCACCTTAATCCAGACTCTTCATGAGCCCCTAAAGCCGCATCATCTCCAGTTTCAGGTATTGAAATAATTATGTCTGCGTTCTTAACCACGTCTGGGTTCTCTCTGACCAAGTTTCTCCCAAACTCTTCACGAACTTCATAAACATATTTATCATCAAAAAGCGAATCTGGTCTGGCGAAATACGCAAATTCGAAAGCGCAAAAAGCCTTACAATTAGTGTTAACCAATTTTTCGCGACAAAATCCATCTTTTGACGCTGTTACAAGTTCGCCTGGTTCTATTTCAAAATCTCTTTTAAACCCATTTATATCTAGGCCAACAGTTTCTGAAGAGAAAGCATACGTAACACGATCTTCGCTGTGTCCTGCGCATAATGGTCTTATTCCATTTGGATCTTTGAATGCAAAAAATTCGCCGTCTTTTGTTATCCCTGCTACTGAAAAGGCTCCTTCAATTTGCTGCATGGACGTTTTGACTGCTGATTTTAAATCTTTATTTTTCATGAATTCTATTAGGAGTTTGTGGCAGATCAACTCTGAGTCGCATTCGTATGAAAATCGTGGAAATTCTTGACTTATCTCTTTTTTGAGCTGGAAAGTGTTGACAACATTGCCATTGAAGGAGCAGGCTAGTTTAAGCCCATTTTTTGTTGCTGTAACAGGCTGTGTACCCTTTATCAATGATTTTTCATCAGTTTTTCCAGAAGTAGTATATCTGACATTGGCTATGCCGATTTGTCCAGGTAACCGCCCGAACCATTCTTGGATAGCGCTTGACTTAAGTTTGGGTATAAGATCCAAGTTTCTGTGAACATGAAATTTTCCATCATCATAGGTCAGAAAACCATGAGACTGATGACCTCGATGGTTTTGAGCTCGCATTCCCCAATATATGATTGGGAATACATGTTGTTTTTGAAAGTTTATTGCACCGAAAACTCCGCATGCTATTTTTAACTGCTCTCCCATGGTTGGGGATAAGGAAGCAGGTGTTTATCAATTTTTATGACATTTTTGACTAAAAAACATGTTAGTTTTCACAGAATCGTTGCGAAGTCTAACCGCTTTCCCATAATCCTTCCCTTCAAGATATACATGAGCATTCGTCTGCTTTCATTTGTTATTTAGAATACGGTAAGATAGCAACAGAAGAAGAATCTAGCGAGCGAAACTACTGAAGCAATCATGGAGTAAGTCTAAACTTGTCGCGAGGATAAAGTGTTACTTCGCGTATGTTCTTTTTTCCAGTCAACATCATAGTTAACCTTTCCAGTCCTATAGCCCATCCTGCATGAGGGGGCATTCCATAATCAAAAACTTGTAAATGATACTTGAATGATTCTGGGCTCAAACCTTTCTCTTTAATCTTTTTCATCAAAAGCTCCTTAGATGATATTCTTGTTCCGCCAGAAACCAACTCTATCCAGCGCCACATCAAATCAAATCCCTCAGTAAGTTCTGGGTTATCCTCTTTTGGTTGTATGTAGAATGACCTTGCTTGAGTAGGCCAGTCAATTATGAAGTAAAAGTATGGGTGAATTCTGCCTAATGTTCTAAGAGCTGTTGTTGGTATGTCCTCGCCCCATGGAATTTCTACACCTTCTTTTTTCAACTCTTCAATAACTTCATCATATGTTACGCGTTTGAAAGGTAACTCTGGCACTTCCACGTTATGCTTTAGTGTTGCTAATTCCTTTTTGCATTTTTCATTAACAACTTTGCAAACATTTTGCATCAACTGTTCAAGTAACTGCATTACATCCTCAGCATAGGCAAACGCTTGCTCAATATCTATTGAAACAAACTCGCTCAAGTGGCGTCGCGTATGTGACTCTTCAGCTCTGAAAAATGGACCTACTTCAAAAACCTTTTCGAGACTCATTACAAGCTGTTCCTTGTACAGTTGTGGACTTTGAGCCAGAAATGCCTTCCTATCAAAATATTCAACTGGGAAAAGTGCTGCACCGCCTTCAGTTGCAGATGCGATTATGCGTGGAGTGTGCACTTCAACAAAACCCTTTTCGAAAAGAAAATCTCGTATTGCTTCTACGGCTGTGTGCTGAATCTTAAAGACAGCAATGTTTTCTTCGTGGCAAAGGTCTAATGCTCTTGCGTCTAATCGAGCTTCCAAATTTGCTGGTGTTTTTCCAGTAATGTCAATTGGTAATTGAGATGCTGCAGTGCTGAAAATCTTAATTTCCTTCGGTACAACTTCGACACCTCTTGGCGTCATATCAGTTTTTTTCACAAAACCTCTGACACCTATGCTATATCTTTTCTGCAAAACATCTGACTTCGACAAAACTTCGCTGCTTACTTTTTTCCTCGGAATCGTAACTTGAATTGTGCCCTCTCTATCCTGCATTATTATAAATCGAATTCCGCCCAAATCTCTAATATCTTGAACCCAACCAAATAATGTAATTTCTTTGCCATCCATTTCTGGCTTGATATCAATAGAATAGTGTGTTCTACTCCAATTATCAGTAGAATCAAGCTTCATAGTCTTTCACACTCAACCCAGTTCGGCAAACTCCACCCGCAGGGTTATATTGCGAACTTTACGGGCAACCTCCTTTAAAGCCTTTACATCAAAAGGCGGTTGTGCACCTCGCCTCTTTTTCAATATAACCCTTGTTTCAGTAGTTCCATCTGGCAACCAAATAGTATTGATAGTCAATATACTCAATGGAGCAAACAAATCTTCCAAAAATTTTCTATCTTCAACTCCATATTCCAAAACACGAATGCTTTTGCCAGTCTCTTCGTTCAATGCTTTAATAATTTTCCCACCAAAGCCTAAGAGGCGGGGGACATCTCCTTGTCCGACAATTATCGCCAAAGTTTTCCCCACATCAACTGCTCCGTGAAAATAAACATTCTGCAGTGAAGGATATTTCTCTTCCAAAGACAACAATAAACGGGCAATTTTTAAGTCTAGCTCGCTAACTTCGCCAGACTTAACTTTAGCTAAACACCTTTGACATAGCATTCCACTCTTTAAGCAGAAACTGCATAATACAGTTTTCACTCGCTAAAGCGCCCCTTTACAAATAAAGGAGGGGCGGCGGAGCATTGCAAATTTATGGGAACATGTTGTTTTAATGTTCCATCGTTATTTCGATTGTGCTAACGTTTGTAGGCGAGCCACCCTCTTCTCTGGGTGTCATCTGCTCAGTTCCAATGCCGACTTTCTTGATCTTAACATCTGGTAGAAATCTGCGTCTCACAACTTCGACGACATCAACCGCTCGGCTTATGGATCTTCCCCTTGCTTTAACATTCACTTCTTTTGCTCCGCCGTGAAAGAGGGTTATGCATGCCAGTACGTAGTTCATTACTGGCTTATTTCCGATCAATACTGCGTTGCTTTCAGACATTTTGTACCGCCTCACTCCTAGTTCTCATTTTTTGTTTGGCTTCATAACCATTTTTATCGATAAATAAATATGTTACGGTTTTTAATTCTGTTCAATAAAATCAGGATAGAAAAGATTTGTTTATGATTTGATTTGCTAAATGTTTAAATAAGTCATACTAACGTAAAAATTTAGTCTTACAAAAAGCAAATTGGAGGAAGATTCTCTGGAAGAACTTACAAGACGCTCCGTGCAACTACTAAAAATGCTTTATGAAAGGGGCAAGACCACAAGCACATATTCACTGCGTGTGAAACAAGACGAGTTGGCAAAACAATTAGGGATAAGCAGGCAAGCATTAAACGTTCATTTAAGGAAACTTAGAGACTTGAGTTATATTCGCACTGGCAGAGGGTTCATAGATGTGACTGAAAAGGGACTAAACGCTCTGGGAATCGCCTCGAACCCCGCGTTTATACTCGTCAAGGTATCACCTCTTAAAAGAATGTACGCTTACGAAAAAGTCAAGGAGCTTAAAGTCCAAAAAGCATTTCGGATAGCTGGAGATGTTGATGCTCTCTTGATTGTAGATAGAGAAAAACTTGACGAAGTACTGAAAAAGTTATCTTCAATTGACGGCATACAGGATACGAAATCATATGTGACCATAGAAGCCATAAAATAAGGAGGAAAATTTCAAACGAAACTTTTCGAATATGAAGCAAAAAGCATACTCACAAAATATGGGATTCCAACACCTACAGGCGAATTAATAGCCAATTCAAATCAAATTCCTAAAGTTTTTGCTAAGCTAAAACCGCCATTTGCAATCAAAGCCCAGGTATTAGTTGCTGGAAGAGGAAAAGCGGGGGGAATACTTTTCGCAAATTCTGCTGCAGAGGCTGAGGAAGCTGCAAAGAAGCTTTTGAATATGCAAATAAAGGGCATACCGGTTAGAAGTGTTTTGGTTGAAGAGAAAATAAACATAAAAAAGGAGCTTTATTTTGGCATAACAACTGACAGGTTCTATCAATGTTACTTCACGATTGCTTCGGCTGTCGGTGGAATGGAGATAGAAGAAATAGCCTCTGAATCTCCTGAAAAAATAATAAAGCTTCCGATAAATCCCATGCATGGGTTCCACTCTTTTCATGCTCGGCAAATCGCAAGAAAAATGGGTTATACAGGTAATCAGCTCTCTGAACTTGGAAGAATTTTTGAAAGTTTATATCGTGTTGGCATGGATTATGATGCAGAACTTATTGAAATGAACCCGTTAGTGGAAACAGCCGATGGAAAATTCGTTGCGGCTGATGCTCGCATAATAATTGATGACAATGCTCTATTTCGTCATCCAGAATACAAAAAAAGACTTTTGGAAAGCGAGGGTGAGTTTTCTCTCCAAGAAATTGAAGCCATGAAAAACGATTTGGCATACGTTAAACTTGACGGGAACATAGGTGTAATTGGCAATGGTGCAGGGCTTGTAATGGCAACATTAGACACAATTCAATATTACAAGGGAAAGCCTGCAAACTTTTTAGATGTTGGTGGAGGTGCGCCTGCAGAAAAAATAGCCACTGCCTTAAAAATAGTGGTTTCAGATCCTGAAGTTAAGGTATTATTTGTAAACATTCTGGGCGGAATCACCCGCTGCGACGAAGTAGCTAAGGGAATCTTGGAAGCAAAAGCGAAGGTTGGAGGAACAAAACCAATGGTTATCCGACTTGTAGGCACAAATGAAGAAGAGGGAAAACAGATACTTACAGAAGCTGGAATACCCGTGTTAGAAAGCATGGAAGAAGCTGCACAAAAAGCTGTCCAAATCTCAAAACGAGGTGTCAAATAAATTTGGGAATAATAATCGACAAAAACATCCGCGCCATTGTACAAGGTATAACTGGGGCTCAAGGAAGTTTCCATACTAAACTCATGCTTGAGTATGGAACAAAAATCGTAGCGGGTACATCTCCAGGTAAAGGTGGCGCACAAATACATGGGGTTCCCGTCTATGACACTGTTGAAGAAGCTGAAAAAGAATTTTCTGCAAATGCTTCCATAATTTTTGTGCCAGCACCCTTCGCTGCAGATGCTGTGTTGGAAGCCTTGGAAAATGGGATAAAAACAGTTGTAATAATCACAGAGCACATTCCAATAAAAGATGCAATAAGCATAATGGCGCGCGCAAAAGAAGCAAAGGCAACAATCATCGGACCGAATACACCTGGCATAATAACCCCTGGAGAATGCAAACTTGGAATAATGCCAGCCCACATTTTCAAGCCGGGCGGCGTAGGTATGGTTTCAAGAAGTGGAACCCTTACATACGAAATTGCGGCAAGTCTGACAAGAAAAAATCTGGGGCAGTCCACATGTCTTGGCTTAGGAGGAGACCCAATAACAGGCTTAAATTTCATAGATGCATTAGAAATGTTTAAGAAAGATCACCACACAAGAGCTGTTGTTTTGATAGGTGAAATTGGCGGCAATCTGGAGGAACTTGCCGCTGAATACATTGCGAATGAGAATTATCCTAAACCAGTTGTGTCTTTCATCGCTGGGCGTTCTGCTCCAACAGGAAAGCGAATGGGGCATGCTGGCGCAATAGTGATGGGTAAGGCAGGAACTGCTGAAAGTAAAATTGAAAGATTCAGGAATGCTGGTGTGGAAGTTGCTGAGAAACCAAGTGACGTAGCAGAGTTGCTTGCGAAGCTTGTTTCTCACTAGAGGACGAAAATCCAAATTAAAATTCTTAGCTGGAACAAAAAGTATATTTCATAGGAGGCTATCTGAGTTTTAACCGTTACAGAGAGAGGTTAAATTTATGCCAATTATGGATCCATTTAAGAAGACTATTGCTCAGAAACATAGGCTTTACATGAAAATCTGTAGGGAATGTGGCGTAAGAAATGCTGCAACTGCAGTTAAATGTAGAAAATGTCGAAGCAAAAACCTACGGTGGAAAAAGCGAGAACTTGTAAAATGATTTTTGGAAAAGTCACTGTTCTTTTTCATTGAAGAATGTTATCTAAAGTTTCCAGGTTGAAAATTGTGTTTGCGCATCCATTTTTTATTAATGGAACTGCCTGACCAGAGACGCTGAGATCATTTAATGTTTCACCGCTTATCCTTATCTCTTCACCGCAAGCGACTCCTACAATACCTTCATAGCCTTTTGCCTTCAAAATTTTTGAGACACAAGAACTTCCTGGCAGAATATAAACGTCATAGCCTTTCTCTTTAGCAATAGTTGTTGCTTTGTTGATTAAGCAGTCAGGAGAACAATGTGCACAAATGTAAGATGGGATGTTTGGGTCAAAAATTGCTTTGCAGCGGCTATCCATGTATTTTCTGGAACAATGCGGCAGAAAAAGTGCTTTCTTTTTAGCTTGTATGAACTTTTCTCTTTCGCAAAGGTTTCTAGCTTGCATTTCAATAAGGTCTTGAATAAGGACCACAGCATCGGACAAGTTGAGACCCGTTGCTTCTTGAATCTTGAATTTTTTAATCATTCTTTGGGCAGCTCTGCTAACCTTTTTATGCATGCTCTTTTGATAACTGACTTTGGCGATTTCTGTAAAGAAGAAACGTGGAATCCTTGAAAGGTCAAATGCAAATTTATATGGCATAACACACACGTTATACAAACAAACCTTTAAAATTAACTATTGCTTAGGCTTATATTTGTGTTAGTCAAATACATGTAAGGCATATTAAAAACAGGAGGATTACATTGGGTCTATTGGATAGATTAAGAAAGAAAAAGGAAGTGCAAACAGAAACAGGGGCAAAAGAAACAGTAACTGAACTCGAAAAACTTTGTGGAGACGATAAAGAGACGTATGAAGCGTTGCTTAACACAATGTTTCTTGATCCTAGGAAGGTTGGTGCTTCTATGAAAGATGCTGTTGAAAATGCCAAAAAATCCGAGAAGGAAAAAGATTTGCTTAGGGCTAAAGTATGGTATGAAATTGCTGGTGGCTTGGCGATTTATGAAGGTAATGTGAAAAAAGTCATTGAATGCTTCAGCGAGTGTGAAAAACTCTCAAATGTCAAGTATCCAATATTGAAAAATCCAGAGAAAGCAGTGTCTATAGCTCAAGAATATTACAAAAAATATTTAAAATCATGATTTCTGAAAACTAGGAAAAATGCATACAAACTTCAAGATTCAACGTTTGCCCGAGGATTTTTCTGGTTCTTCTGCATAGCCTAGTAGATCTCTTAAAGATTTCACTTCTTCCCGCAGCATACTTACTTCACTTTCAAGAGCTGTAACTCTCGATTCTGCAACTTTCTTAAGCTTGTCAATTTCAATCATCAAGTTTGCACGTTCTGTTTCTAAAGTTTTTATTTTTTCACGAAGGTTTTTCAAAGTCTGCATAAGCTCACCTTTTATATCTTTAATTCTTTCAATCATGTTTTTAATACTTGTTGTCTCTTCAATTTCAGTTTCAACTTTCAAAGCAGCTCTAAATCTTGCCTTGCATTTGAGGCATTCAAAAATTCCCATGGAAATCTTTGTTTCTTTACCCTCTTCTGATGGTTTTCTAGTAGTAAATGGCCAAGTTTTAACTGGGCTGGTCACTTCTGTGCCGCATTTTGGGCATTTAACCAATTTAACCCCTGTTATAATTACACTTCGGATCTAAAATGTGTTTTGTTACGCGTTTCTAGCGATATATTTGAGTAAATTATTAATTTGAATGGTGATACAGGATCAATTTGGTGAAAGTTATGCAGGTTATTGAAATGAAAACTAAATTGGAAGAGAAAATTAGGGCGTTAGAAAAGGAAAAGAACATGCTTTTGGAAGAAGTTAGGCAGCTTAGGGAAGTTGTGGAATTAAGCGAGAAGGCAAAAGATTTAGAAAGTGAGATTTGCAAGCTGAAAAGAGAAGTTGAAACACTGAAAGAGAGGCTTCCTAAAGAAATTCTTCAAGAACTTGGCGATTTTACGCCTCCATTAATAGAGGAAAATGTGGAAGAGGAAACTTTTGGAGAAGAATGTCTTAGTTGTGATGAGGAGGAACTAATCTAAAAAGATCGATATTTAGAAAAAGAGGGGGAGCTAAATGCTCATTTGGAACATCAATCGTTCGACAAGTTCTTTGTATCGATTTCTAATTGTAACCTCGGTTACCTGTGCAATTTCTGCTATTTCTCTCTGAGTCTTTCTTTCTCCTGTTAGCACAGAGGCTATGTAGCTTGCAGCTGCAGCAATACCTGTTGGACCACGGCCTGAAGTGAGCTTTAACTCTTTTGCTGCAGCCAGGATTTTATGAGCTATTTCCTCAACTTTTCCTTGCATCGTTAATTGATTTGAAAACTTTGTTATGTATTGGCTTGGCTTGAGGGGTGGTATTGAATAATCAAGTTCTTTTATTAAGAAGCGGTAGCTGCGACCAACTTCTTTCTTGTTAACAGTGGATGCTTGCGCTATCTCTTCTAATGTTCTGGCTAATCCACATTTTCTGCAAGCCAAGTAAATTGCTGCGGCGGTTACGCCTTGAATTGATCTTCCACGTATCAGTCTTTCTTTCACTGCTTTACGGTAAATTACTGAAGCGGTTTCAAGAATGTTCTTTGGAAGACTCAGGTTATTGGCGATTTTAGTGATTTCTGACAATGCAAAGGCCAAGTTGCGTTCTGTTGCATCTGAAACTCGTATGCGACGTTGCCATTTTCTCAGGCGGTAAACTTGGGCTTTTTGCCCGGGTGACAAACTTTTTCCATATATATCTCGGTCATGCCAATCAATCATTGTTGATAAGCCTTTATCATGAATTGTATAAGTTAATGGTGCTCCAACTCTGGTTCGCTTTGACCTTTGCTCATCATCGAAAGCTCTCCATTCAGGTCCTCTATCAGCTATCTTTGCTGCTACAACAAATCCGCAGTCCATGCAAACTATTTCTGCGCATTCATAGTCACGCATTAGTCTTGTGCTGCCGCATTCTGGACAGATGTGAACCTTTACGGTGTCGATTGGTTTTGTTTGCAAAATAGGGTCTGAATCTTGACCCTCTTCATCATCGCTCATTTATGTTTTTTCTCCTTTCTCCTCTTGTAGGGGAGATGTATAACATCTTGTTCGTTAATTCTTCATTTTTGGATAGTGTAGGTTTTATGGAGGCATAAGGCGAAGAGGCCGGTCCGAATATGTCAAAAACTTTTCCAATTGGCTTTAAGTTTTCGTCAACAACTGTTTCGCCGATTCTTGGAATGTTTTCAGTTTTTATTATGATGTTTCTGCTTGGACTTATATGGAGGACGCGGCCTAATCTCTGCAAATTCTTAAATTCCCCTTAATCAAAAGCAGAATGGTTCACCAAAGCATTTTATTTAAACCTTTCTACATAAATTTGTAAACGAAGCTAGTTGCTAATGGTTTCAATTATAATTTAAATCAAACAGTGTAGAAAAAAGAGTTCTTTTGATTTATTTTAACGTCAGTTTTTGTTAATTTCGCCATGAATCTTTTGTTATAATTGGTTCTATCTGTATGAAAGAGTGGAATGGGTGCTTCATAGACTCTCGTCCCATTCGACAATCATTTACTTTAAAACAATCATCCACTACAGTCAAACTTGCGTCGCAAGAGTCGAAACATTCATAAATAAGAAGTGTTGATAAAACTGTGCATTTGATGGGTGAGGCTTATGTCCAAACCGTTTTATGTAAAATTCGAGGTTTCAAAGGAAATTGTAGATGCAGCCTATGAAGCCCTGCAAATAGCTGCAAAATCAGGTGCTGTTAGAAAGGGTACAAATGAGACGACTAAGGCTGTTGAGCGTGGTCAAGCGAAGCTTGTGGTCATAGCCGAGGATGTTGATCCTCCAGAAGTTGTTGCTCACTTGCCGCTATTATGTGAGGAGAGAAAGATTCCCTATGTGTATGTTCCAAGTAAGGAGAAAATCGGCAGTGCTGTTGGCATTGACGTTCCAGCTGCCTCTGTATGCATAGTCAAGGAAGGCGACGCTGCAGGATTGATCAAAGAAATAGTCACTAGAATTGAGCAGGCGAAAAGAGGAGCCAAGTGATGAGTAAAGAAGAAAAAGAGATTGCTAGAGAGGAGCTTACTCCAGCTGAAGTGATTCAAATTATTGGGCATACTGGTGTAACTGGTGAAATCATTCAAGTTAGAGTGCGTATTCTTGAAGGCAAGGATAAGGGAAGAATTATAACACGAAATGTCAAAGGACCAGTGCGGATTCAAGATGTTTTAATGCTTAGAGAAACTGAAAGAGAAGCTAAGAAGATTTCCCGATAGCTTGAATTGAAGTGATTTAGAGGGATTGTTTTGCCTAAACCTAGGAAATGTTCATTTTGCGGCAACGAATTTTCAAGTGGAACAGGTATGATGTACGTTAAAAATGACGGGTCAATCTTATGGTTCTGTTCAAGTAAATGTAGAAAAAGCTCTTTGAAATTTGGAAGAGACGCCCGTAAACTTAAATGGACAACTTACTTCGGCAAAGAGGAAAAAGGCAAAGCTTAACCTTTCTGCCTATTTCCAACAATTTTTTCCCATAAAGGTTTATTGTGGATACATCCTATATCTGGCGAGTTGACATCACCATTAAAATAACTGTATGCCCTCGCCCTGCAACCTCCACATATGTATTTCTCCGGGCAGTTTCCACACCCGATCTGTTTTCCATTCACAATATAATCTTTGAGGTCTTCTCTTGTACGAAGCTTCCAAAGGAGTGGATGGTTATCCCAGATGTTTTCAAAATTGTCTTTCAATATGTTTCCTAAAATCGTGTCATTGCCTGTGGGAAAGAAAACACATGGTTTCACTTCTCCATTAGGTTCAAGACAGCAGTAAAGCCGTCCAGCACCGCATCCTCCCAAAAAGTTGGCAGCATTTTCCACTCCTTTTTTTGCTGCATAGTGAGCTTCTACTAGAAATTTCTCGCCATGAACCTGTGAAAGTTCCTTTGTTACTACTGCATATTGTGGGCATGTACTGAAGAATTTATCGACCTTCTTGTTTGTTTTTCCAAATTTCAGTTCTTCCTCTTTCGCCTGCAAGTAAAGTCCAATTATCTCTTTTCCTATACTCTGAAGCACATCAAGCCTTTCATCAGGGGTCAAATCTAATTCTACATGAGCTTTCGCTCTTCCTGTTGGAATGTAATTGAAATGCATAAATCTCGCATCCAAAGATTTTGCCAGTTCAATTAGCTTATTCAATTCAGAAACGTTGTCCCTATGTAACACAGTGGCTATGCAAGTGTCTATTCCCTCATTTACGCAGTTTTTGACGCCTTCAATTGTTCTGTCAAATGCTCCAGGTATGCCCCTGAAATCATCATGAACTTGCGGTGTTGCTCCATCAACACTTATTTCCACATAATCTATTCCAACATCTTTAATTCGTTTAGCATTATCTCTTGTAAGAAGAGTCCCGTTTGAGGCTATGCTCACATAACCTACTCGTTTTTTGGCGTAACTTGCAATTTCAAAGAAATCCTTCCTTGAAAGCGGTTCACCACCACTGAAGGATAATGCAGGCAAACCTACACCTGCTATTTTCGAAAGCTTATCCAGAACCGCCTTGGCTTCTTCTGTTGACAATTCTGGACGTTTACCACCTGCATTCTCATAACAATGTTTACATCTTAGATTACATTGATACGTGAAATTCCAAACAACTTCAAAAGGTCCAGCTGGAGTGAACGGTATTCTCACTCCATACTTTTCCACGCCTTTCATCATTAAGCCGAAGCCTCTAAGCCAAGCCTCACCATACTCATTATTCAAAAATTGACTGCGCATGAAATCCTCATCGACACGCAAGAAACGACTTCCAAGCGTGTAAAGAGGCTTTGCTATTTTGCGACTTATACTACTACATGTTGGACATAGGGGGACTTGTGCGCCTATAAAATCTTTTAGAGAATTTAAAAGCAGATTGCCATCTTCTGGACATTCTATGTCAAAACGGCTTATGATGGTCTTAAGCACGGGATTTACAGTTACCGAAAACAAAGCATTTTCTGCTGTGTCGATTTGCATAATGGTCCTCTTTTGATGTATGTATTCTTGGAAAACATAAGTTATATAGCTTTTCTTCTTCAGTGAAGTCTTATAAATTACTTTCTACACGCATCACCTCTAAAAGAAACTGCTTTATCAACAGATGTAATATTCTCTATAGCAAAAGGTATTTCATATATGCATTAAAAAAGAATAACCCCCAAAAAATCAATTTATTGGAAATGCTTTATGAAGAAAAATACACTTAATGAAAAAGCAAAGAAAAATCTTCCCCTAAAAGTAGCAGAAGCAAAACTGTGGCAACGTTTCCTTTAAACAGAAAACTTCAATAAATCGAAAACAATTTTGTTGTGAACTGGTATCCTTAGATGGATTCTCTTCAGGTGAAATTTTAAAGAAAAAGCAAAAATCTACATACCTTAGTTCAATGGTTAAAATACATAAACTAGATTATAACTCCGACATGGGTATTCTGATGTTAAACAACCTAACAAATGCACTGATACATGTCTCAGTTATTTTAAACGTTTATTAATGGAAAATTAGTCCGTTCAAATAAAAAAGGGAATGTTTTGGTTTATCTGCAATATAGTCTTCTAAGACCAGTTGAAACATTTACCGCGAAATCTAAACATGAGCTTTGCGACATTAAGAGCATTATCTGCTTGCAGCAGTCCTGTTCCATAGTCTTTCCAAGTCCACGTATATGTCACAATGCTTCCTGAGAAAATGTCATAGACATCTGCTGATCGTTCAGTTTCACAGAGCTTTGTCAAACGGTTGAATATGCCTGCCGCTTCAAGGCATAGTTCCATGCCTAGTTGATCTACTTTTGGATATTTCTGAAGAACTAATGCAGCTATAGCTGAAACGTGTGGGGCAGCTTGACTCGTTCCCCAAACTGAATAGTAACCCCATTGACCTGGTCCATACCCTTTGTATGGTCCCTTAACACCAGCTCCTGGCGCTGATACATCAAGGTCCCATATGTGTTGTCCGAGTGAAGCATTCGGTCTTGAGCTGAAATCTGTTAGATACACTTGAAACTCGTTGCCCAGAAGATCTGTTGTCCATAGATTCTCTGGTACGTCTTTGATCCACCAATACCATGGGTTAGGATCACCTGTTATGTAATCAATATACTCGTGTGTCCATCCCGCTGCCGCAGCTGAAATGACTTGTGGATATGCGCCTGGCCAATCCATTCCGGCTTCGCCAGCGTTGCCTGCAGCGGCAACTACAATTACGCCTCTGCATATAGCATAGTTTATTGCATCTTCAATAAGTTCATTCGGCTCAGATCCTCCCAAGCTCATGTTGATGACTATTTTCACATGGTATTGCTTTGCCAAATCACCAACATATCTAATGCCTGCGGCAACCATTTCCCATGTGCCACCAGTCCAGAACCAGCCGTTGCCATCAGGTGCAAATTCGATCCAATCGTCTAGTACAAGCACTGGAATTATTGTTACTTTTGGAGCCACGCCCTTCACCCAGTATTGTACGCCAGCTCTATTAAGATACCAACCAGTGATTATGCTAGTGACATGGGTACCATGCCCTGAGCCCCATCCAAATCCATATTTGTCTGGAGCGCCATTATCATGTGTAATGAAACCACGATCAGCTCTCAAAGGACCATACGAGAATTTGTATTCCACGCCATCTATGTACTCTATTGACCAGTTGCCTGTACCAGTTGGGTCATACCACACGTCATGCGTGAAACCGATGCCCCACTCTTCTTTGATATTAACTACCCCTTCCGGAAAGAAGTAACGATAGTTCGACAACAATCCTGTATCAAGTACTGCAACGTATATTCCTTCCCCTGTGGCATCAACATTCTCAGCATCAACCATGTCTAGGTTAAATGGTACTACACTTGGAGGCAAGGGGTCGTCACTGGGATCCATAAGTTCAACTTTTGATGGAGAAACGCCGTAGCCAAACTTCATCTTGGACTCGATTATTTTTGGCGCATTGGCTTGAGTTCCGATGGGAATACTGATAGCAAGAAGCATCAGCGATAGCATTATACAAGTCAATATTTTTGTTTTCATTTTCCCTTCTCCTTTTTTTGCAAATTCTATATCATTTAATTAGGAATATTAAATTTGTGGAGAAATCTTCTATTGAATGGAAAATCGAGAACGTAATTCATAATGTGTAAAAATACTCTACTATAAGAAGATTAATCTTGGACTGCTGTGTGGTAGCGGGGGGTTGATTTGAACAACCGATCTCTGGGTTATGAGCCCAGCGGGTTAATCTTTACCTGGCAGCGAGTAATTTTCTTCGTTGCCATCTGGCTACCCCACCCCGCTGTTTTATTGGTGAATTGATTGCCTTCTTAAAAGTCTTTTTGGGATATATTTCTTATTAACCTATTCTAGTGATTTGTGAAAGTATTTTAGTATCTGATGCATTTCAGTGTGCATGGTGTAAACAAGTATGGATAAGCCGCAGTTTATCCAAATTTTTAATCCTGCACTTGAAAAGCCAGTTTTTGTTCAGGGTCTTCCCGGTTTTGGTAATGTTGGCAAGATTGCGGTTCATCTTTTAATAAAGTTTTGTGGAGCTAAACCTTTTGCTGAATTGTATTCGCCTTCTTTTCCTGATTATGTTTCTGTGAATTCAAAAGGCATTTGCCACATGCCCCATTACGAGTTTTATGCTGCATCTATGGAGAAAAATGATTTTATAATAATGACTGGTGACACGCAGCCTTCTTTTGATGATGTTGTTGCACATTATATGGTTTGCAGTGAGATTCTGGATTTTATAGTGAAGAACCACTGCAATTTTCTTGTAACAATTGGCGGCGTGCCAATAACCGAAGAGAAAGCTCAGGTTTATGTTGCGGCAACGTCGCCGCGGCTTGCTCGTGAGTTTATGGAAAAAGGCGCAGTAATCTATAGCAAAGGAAGAATTGTTGGCGCTACAGGCTTAATGCTTGGATTAGCAAAAGAACGTGACTTAGAGGGAATATGTTTGCTTGGTGCAACAACCGGTTTGAAAGCGGATCGTGGGGCAGGGTTTTCTGTATTCAAGTTTCTAATGAAAGCTTTGGGAAATGAGGTAAAGGAAGGGTTATAAGATAAAAAGCCTTATTTTGAAGGATTAACAAGGTGGAATCTATGACTGAGAAAGAACAGAAGAACAAAAAAGCAATGTTAAACACAGACTCAAAGTTATGGAAAACTCTTCTGATAGTGTTGGCTGCAGTTCTAATGTTTGCTGGGCCAACCTACCTAGTTTATGCATTCAATAACATTCTTGAAATCAACTATTTTGTTTCAGTAGGCTCTGGTTTTGCCCTTTTCATAATTGGTTTGGTGCTTTTTCTGTATCTGATTAAGAAGGGCATAATTTCTTAGATGCAAAACTGGGTTGCCTCAGATACCCCAGGGAGCATCATCTTTTCAGGCTGGATTTGTTCTTCATCGGCAACTATAAAATGTTTATAGGCTTTGTTAAAAGTTGTTCGGTTCGAATTAAGTCAGAAAAGCATATAAAATATGCTGGAAGATATAATAATTATGCAGGAAGATAAAGGCAAGAAACTTGAAGAAATAATGAAGAGAGGCGAGGAATCAGCTAGAAGAACCACAATAATTCTGGAAAAGGAAGAACGAGAATTTATTGATTCTTTAATACGTGAAGGAAAAGAGCCAGGCATAAAGCCCCTAATTTCAAAAATGCTTGACGTTTACAGAAGCATGATGATTTATGATTGGCGTTTTCCAGGCGAGTATTACTGTGGCATAAGCCGCATTGCCTTCATAAACTTGGAACTCGTTAACATCCTCATTCAATATGCTCCAAAAGAGGAATGGCGTGAAATGGGCAGAAAAATGGGTGATGCTGCCAAAGTCTCTATGGAGGCAACCCTTAACATTCAAACTACAAACCGTGAAAAGTGGCAAGAGGTTTTTAAACGTTTACGAGTGCAAGGATTTGGCGATTTCTATTTGAAAGACAAGTACATTCTGATAAAAACACCATTTATTAGTGAAACTGATATTTGGGCTGGTTTCCTAGAAGGTTTATTAGATGTGGAATTAGATGTGAAAACTTCTAATCCTCCATTTGTTTTCGAAATCAAAGGGTCTACGATAAATGAATAGCTATGTTAACTAACCAAAAATTTTACATGAAAGATTACGATTTGAAAACTTGGAGTGAAACTAATTGTCTCAATTACATGAAGCAATGCTCTACGAGAAATTGGATAAAGGCAGAATTAAGTGTAACTTGTGCGCTAGAAGATGCACCATAAATGATGGTGGGACAGGTTTCTGTCTTGTTAGAAAAAATGAAGGTGGAACCCTCTTCTCACTAGTCTATTCTAAAGCGATTTCTGTATGTGTAGATCCTATTGAAAAGAAGCCGCTTTCACATTTCAATCCAGGAGCCTTGGTCATGTCTATTGCTACAATTGGCTGCAATTTTCGCTGTCAATTTTGTGATAATTGGATGATAAGTCAAGAAAAGAAAATAGCTGGTAAGGATTTTCCCCCTGAAGCTGTTGTTAAGGCTGCAAAAGAAAATAATTGTCAAGGAATAAGTTACACGTATACTGAACCAACAATATTCTTTGAATATGCCTATGACACAGCCAAGCTTGCCCATCAAGTGGGTTTTTTCAACACTTTTGTAACTAATGGTTACATGACGCCTGAAGCAGTGAAGACCATAGCGCCATATTTAGATGCGGCAACGGTGGACTTTAAAGGAGGTGCGGATCCAGAGTTTTACAAGAGCTTCTCTTCTGTTCCTTCTGTTGAACCAATTTATGAGACCTTAAAGGAAATGAGAAGGAATGCCATTCATGTGGAAATTACAAATTTGGTTATACCGAAAATAGGTGACTCAATTGACAGAATTAGAGAGCTTGCTGCTTGGATAAGGGATAATCTTGGCAAAAATGTGCCTTTTCATCTGCTGCGTTTTCATCCAGATTATCAATTAACAACGGTTTCATCCACTCCCATTGAAACTTTGGAGAAAGCTTACGCTGTGGCAAAGAATGAAGGGTTAAACTATGTTTACATCGGCAATGTGCCTGGGCATCCATCTGAAAACACCTATTGTCCCAACTGCAACGAGTTACTGGTCAAGCGCTACAGTTTTGAAATTGCAAGATGGAACTTGACTAAAGACATGTGTTGCCCAGTATGTGGACAAGCAATTCCAATAAAGGGCAAATTGCATCCAAGTGGATATAGCTATCCTTATGCTTTGTTTTAGTTTATAGACAAGTGTAAGTGTTTGCGTGCGTGCAACAGTGCTAGACCGACGCTATATTAAGAGTCAAATATTTTTGGGTGTTTGTTTTTTAACGTGTGTTTGCGTTATTTATTATTGGAATTAGCATGTGGAAGTTTCTGCGGTCTGATGCTTTGGCCGTGTTGCATAATGAGAGGGTTCAAGCGAGTTTACCCAGATATTTCGCTGTTATGCAGAATGAAAAACCAGCGAAATTTGTAATTGCCAAAATGGTTCCTGCTGATTTCAAGGAAGGCGATTCTTTAGAGGAGCTTTGGCAAACGCATGCTGCTTTGACGCAGGAATTTTGCAAAATTGAAAGAGAGGTTGATGCTAAACGGAAAAGTCTGCAAGAAATGTCAATGCCAGAAAAATCTTATTTAGATTTAAAAATAGAAATTGCAAGTAGAATTCTTTCCAATTGTCATTTTTGCACACGAAGATGCGGCGTTAATAGGCTTGAGGGTGAATTGGGGTTCTGCAAGTGTGGCAAAGAAATAACTGTGTCAAGCATTTTTGAGCATATGGGCGAAGAACCAGAGCTTGTACCTTCTGGAACAATCTTCACTATGGGCTGTACTATGCGGTGTAGGCATTGTCAAAATTGGACAATTTCTCAATGGATTGAGGAGGGCGGGGTTTACAAACCAGAAAGCTTGAGTAAAGAAGTTGAGCGCCTGCGTTTAAGCGGTTGTAGAAATGCAAATCTTGTAGGTGGAGAGCCGACACCATGGCTTCAGCAGTGGCTTAAAACCTTTAAGCATGTAAATGTAAACATTCCCATTGTTTGGAACTCGAATACTTATTACAGTCCAGAAACTTCGCAACTGTTAGCTGGATTTGCTGATGTTTATCTATTGGATTTTAAGTATGGGCCAAACGGATGCGCTGAAAAAATTTCTGAGGCGCCAAACTATTGGGATGTGTGTACACATAATCATTTGGAAGCCAAAAAACATGGTGAACTTATAATACGTATACTAGTTTTGCCGAATCATCTTGAATGCTGCACAAAACCTATTATGAATTGGATAGCTGAGAATCTGGGCACGGAGACAAGAGTTAATGTAATGTTTCAGTATAGACCCGAATGGCGAGCATACGAGATTCAAGAATTACGTCGAAGGCTTACTAACAGTGAAATGGAAAAAGCTATGAGGCTTGCTGAAGAGGCCAAGTTAACAAATTTTATAACGTAAATTTTCTAGTAAATGGGCGAAACCTATTTCTCAAGGGTTTCCACTTCTAAAGTGTGATAGAGTGATTAATGATGCCGTATTGTCCAGAGTGTGGTGGGGAAATGCAATATATGATAGCTACTAAGCATTATGTCTGTAAAAGCTGCGGGCTTTCTGTAACGCAACAAGAACTTATGGAACTTCGCGAGAAACTTCGGCCTTCATTTGAAAGCGAGGAAGACGAACAGGAGAAACGGAAAAAAGAATATTTGAAATGGTGGCTTACTAAGAAAAAATAGGTGAAACCTGCGACTTTTTAGACGGTAAGTTAGCAAATAGCATAAAAAGATAAAGCAACTTTCTTTTAATGTTAGCGAAAGTGAAAAATTATGGGCTCACAGATGGAAATAATTTGCATAGGAAATGAACTATTAATTGGAAAAACATTGAATACAAACGCCCATTGGCTGGCTAAGCGTGCAACTTCTTTGGGTATGATTGTAAAACGAATAACTATTGTAAGTGATGATGTAGATGAAATTGCAAACGTGTTGAAAGAAGCATTGCAGCGTAATCCCCATTTTATAATAACTACTGGAGGACTAGGACCGACATTCGATGACAAAACATTAGCGGGTATAGCCAAAGCTTTAAACTGCAAGTTAGAAGTAAATGACGCTGCTTTGGCGATGGTTAAGGAGAAGTATGAGGCTTATTTTAAAGCAGGAAAATTGGAGAAGGTTGAATTAACGCCGTATCGAGTTAAGATGGCTACACTTCCTGAAGGTGCAGAACCGTTGCCAAACCCTGTTGGCACGGCGCCTGCGGTGAAGGTTATAGTTGATGGGATAATTTTGCTAGCGCTGCCTGGTGTTCCTTCTGAGATGGAAGCTATTTTTGAAAGTTCTGTTGTAAATTTGCTTAAGAAAGAGACTGGAAACGTCGTGTTTTTTGAAACAAGTATATACGCGGATAACATTATGGAATCTGTTTTAGCTCCTTTAATAGACAAAGTGATGCATGACAATCCGCATGTTTACATTAAATCGCATCCTAGAGGTGAAGAGAAAAAACCACATATAGAACTTCACTTCTCAACCACTGCAAAAAACTCTGTAAGTGCCAAAAAAACCATAGGAAAAGTCATAGTCGAACTGTCAGAATTGATAGAGAAAACGGGCGGAAAAATTAAGTTGCAGAAAAACCGAGTAATGACTTGACCAAATCATGGTTGGCAACTATTGATTTGCAATTCATAAATTCCATAAGAGCGGTTTGCAGCAAAGTTCTGTATGAAAAAATCGAAGAAAATTCTATTGTTATCAGTTTTGTTAATGTTCTTTTACCTGACTCCATATTCTAGTTCACAAAATTCCAGCGTCTCCTATGAAATTTTAAATCATACTGATGGTACAAAACATTATAGGCTTAATGTTGTTGTTCAAGAGTCGCTTTATGATTATTATCGTGAGCGGAGTCATGTGTTAAACTCGAATAATGATTTTGCCAAGTTTGTCACGCCTTATGCTTTAAAACCAATTGCTGACAAGCTTTGGGAAATTTACGTGGATGATGAAGAATTTTCAAATGCAGTATTGATGATCGTGCATCAGATCCCTTATGAAGCAACTGCCCAACCAAAATATCCAGTTGAAACAATAGTAGACAATAATGGAGACTGCGACATCTTTTCTTATGTTGCAGCCTCTATCATAAAAGCTGGAGGATTAAACGTTGTGCTTCTATATTATGAGAATGAGACACACATGAATATTGGTGTCAATCTTTCTCATGCACCAAATGATGTGAGAGGGCAGGTGTATTATGTTACTTACAATGGTGTTCGGTATTATATAGCTGAAACCACTGGGGGAGATTGGCAGAATGGATGGCGAGTTGGTGAATGCCCAGAGGAATTAAGAAATGCTTATGTGCAGATAATTACTCTTGAGAATTCCGACCAGTCAACTTTTGGACAAGTGTCTGCAAGCTGCAAAACCTTATTATCTTCAGCTATATCCTTGACAATTTCACCCAAGTATCTCATGCAGGGCGGCAGCGTCGCATTTTCTGGTCAACTTTCGCCGAATCTGCAAAACGAAACAATTACTCTTTACCTTAAAGCGAATAATTCTCCATGGACTATTTTAGACAAGATCAAAACAAAAAGTGATGGAAATTTTGTTTATGTTTGGAATACGGATGTAGCTGGTGTATGTTATGTTCGTGCAAGTTGGTCAGGAAATGAAGATTATGCTGGCACTGACAGTCCAGCTCAAACTTTGACAATTTTATCCGTGTTCTTTGTTGTTCTGTTTGGTTTAACCTTGATTTTAGCTTGTGGAGGCATACTCATTTTTTTCATATCCAAACGATCTCGTCCAGCAATTCAAGAACCACAAGCGCCCGAAGTCCCTCACATTTGAGAAAAAGCTTTTAGTTTATATTGAACTTGAACACTTTAATTCCCTACTCAAGAATAGGGATGGTTAAAGAATGTTTATAGTCTTTATTGTAGGAACCGCAGGTTCTGGGAAGTCTCTGTTAACAGCAGCTTTTAGTGAATGGTTGAAGATGTCCAGGCAAGATGTTTCAATAGTGAATCTTGATCCGGGAGTTTTGGCACTTCCATACTCGCCAGATGTTGATATTCGTGACTATGTGAATGTGGAAGAGTTAATGGAAAAATATAGTTTAGGGCCAAATGGTGCATTGATAATGGCTGCTGATTTAATTGCAGACGAGATTGAGCAAATCTCCAAAGAAGTTGAGGAATTAAAATCTGACATTGTGCTGGTGGATACAACAGGGCAAATGGAATTGTTTGCTTTTCGTGCAAGCGGTCCCTATATTGCGAGTGAGCTTACAAGGGAACCAAAATCCATAGTTTATTTATTTGATGCTGTTTTTTCAGTGAATCCGCTTAATTATGTTTCAAATCTTTTTCTTTCTGCAGCAATTCAGAACCGTTTTCTTTTACCCCAAGTGCATTTACTTTCGAAATGTGACTTGCTTCCCAAAACGGAAATTGACAAAATTGTAGATTGGTCAGCTAACCCGAAGGCTTTAGAACTTTCCATCGAGGAGAAACTTGAAGGAACTAAACGCTTGCTAAGTAGAAACATGCTGTTGGCAATATACAAACTTGGCCTGAGATTTCTGCTAATTCCAGTTTCAGCTAAGACAAATGATGGAATGATAAACTTTAACATGGCTTTGGAACGTATTCTTAATGAAGGAGAAAAGTACACATACTAAAATATTTCAACAATCATCAAGAAGTGTCCAAGCCGCGGCTAATGTGCCGTACTCTGCTTCTCTGATGTTGTCGCTACTTACAATAACTATAGCATCATTTTCCTCTGGTTTCAGACGCTTAACTATTTGGTTTGTTGCTTTTGGGTAATCTTCAGCCATATTGTTGCTCACTGAAGGAATGATTAAGCGTCCATCTCTGAAAATGATCGTGATTGCACCCTTCGCACCAACTCTCACAGCGGCATCCCGTTGCTCTACGCCAGATTTAATTTTGTACCCGCCCTTTTTGATTAGAATTGCAGAATTGTATTCCGCTAGAGTCAATTCACTCTTTCCAATTTCGGCCCTTTTTAAAATTTTTCTGCACTCTTTCAGAAGTTTTAAACCTTCACTTGTTAATGTGCATCCAACCTTTGATGTTTCAATTAAACCTGCATCTTTTAATCGCTCCAAGATAGTGCGTATGGCACCTTCGCCTACGCTAAGACTTTCAGCTAACTTGCTTCGCCCAATCTTTTTTTCAGCTATAACCTCTATTGCATGGAGCATATGAAACAACGAAAATGATGGTAATGGTCCTGGAGCTTTTTCGCTTGAGAGCTTTTCTAGAAATCGTTTGAATTGATAGGGCATAGATTTTCACAATTATAATTTAAAGGCCGTTGATTATTAAACTATTATCAATGCGGAAGATGCGTCAATTCGAATATTAATTTCAGAATTTGTTTTTTCTAGAGTAGTATTCCCTGACTACGCCTGCTGTCAAAGCGACTAGACCAACTGCTAGTAAGTATATGAGAGGATAAACGAATATTGAAAGCAAGTTTTCGTAGGTAACTCCAGTCGGCAATTTTGGAGTGAAAAACAATGAAATCCAAACTATAACAAAAGTTGCTATGCACCCTATCCCAAGCCCAACTGCAAGCCCATGAACAAAGTTGCTTTCGCCACCACTGTGACTCTCTGTGATATAATTCTCTTGTCTTTTCTGTTCCTCATTAGCCGCATAATTTTCTTGTGTTTTCTCTTGTCCAATTTCCTTTTCATCTTGGGCGTCTTCCGTATAGAATGTGTCATTTTGTGCATTTTCCTGTGTTTCTTCATGATTAACCATCGTGCTTGCACCTTACTTGTTTCTGTTTGTTATAATGAATTAATAAGACTATTCAATTCTGCATTCTGATTTCTAATAAGAATTTGAAATACCAAATCGTAAGAAAGCCATTTTGAAGCAAGTCAACATGTAACACTAGGAAAATTGAAACTTGCCATTAACAAGAGCAGTTATGTGCGAACCATTTTTGCCAAAAACTTCTACCGTAGGGCTTGAAATCAGAAAATCCGTATGATTCTTAGATTTGTTCTTTCCACCAGGCATGTCAGAATTGTTGCCGAAGGCTATGTGAATTGTGCCCATAATTTTCTCTGCTTCCAGAAATTCTTCAACAAATCTTGCCTTCTCATTTATCCCGAAGGCAAATTCGCCAACAATATTGGCTGACTTGTCAGTTCCTAATGACTCTCTAACCCTTTCTAAAACACATTTTTCGTCGCAGAAAGAATCTGTTATTTTACCATTTTGAACTAATAATGTAATAGGAGATTTGATAGGTCCTATCCCGCCTACTGCCATGTCACAAACCACTTTACCTTTTAAAGAATTTTCCACTGGAGCAACTATCACTTCGCCTGTTGGAAGATTCATCCACTTCATTGTTTTCCAGTCAATCATTGTGTCTGTGAAGAATGGTCTTCCTTCAACGCTTAAGGAAACATTTGTTCCTGCGGGATTCGAAATTTCCACTTTTATTGCATTGGTTAATTTTTCAATTAAGTTCTTAGCAAAACCTTGCATCCTTCTATGTTCTTCAGCTGCTAATGCCAAAGCTCCTTTCGTAAGCATATCTAAAGTAACACCTGGACAATGCCCCAAACGTGCTTTATGGTTTTGCGTTTCCATCTTGATGAGTTTAATTCTGAATGGCGTTTCTTCTCGTGTTCCACGCAAAAGGTTAATGTAAATATCTATTTTCTTTTTAGTTAGAATTCGGACAAGATTCTGTGGAATTTCCTTTCTAAAAACTTTCCTGCTTGCCTTTAGTTTCACTAAATGCGTTTGTAGACCAAGTTTTAGGGCGCCTGCTTCGAAGGCTTTTCCAATATTTGCCTTCTCAGGGTCGCAAAAAATGGCGATGTTTTCGCCTTTTTTGGCTTCTAAAACGTGTTTTAAAGCGTTTTTTGCTGCTTCTGCGGCATTCATTTTTAAGATCAGCTCATTGCTGCTTAGCATTGAACTAAATGATAAAGTTTTGCACTTAGCTTAAAATGTAAAATGAGGCGTTGTTAATTTTATGTTTTATCCTTACACATCTTAGACGCAATATAAATTGGAATTAGGAGTAACGCAAAAAATCCTAAAATTGTGAAATAACTTGTGTAATCATTTCGTGCTATAAACAGATATGTAGGCGCAAGATTTGCTATTCTGCCAATCATTAAGTCAACTTCCATCATGACCAAAATGCTTGCATGATATTTTCTTTCAAAAGAATCGCCGTAATGTGCAAACCATGAAAGGGAAAAAGCACTTGCGGACCCTGAGAGAATGGACAGCGCCATTATTTGATACATCGAAGATGAATATGCTATTGCAAAATACCAGATGGCATTTAACATTGCCCCTATTGCAGCATATTTCACGCGTGTCAACTTGATGTCAGAAAGCCAATTAACTAAAAAAGTCAAGGCAGTTATTGTAATTGCGCTGAAACTATATACAAATCCCATGTAAAGCACGTTTCCAGATAATGTGTAAACAAAGAATGGGTAAGCAATCCAGTAGCTTTCAACAAACCCCAAGAAAATGAACGTTATTGAGAAAATTGTGAATTTTCTACTTGTTGGAATTTGGAATCTACAAGCTTCGTATCTAAACTGTATTTTTATGGATAAGAGAAATGCCGCAAAATAAAAAACAATGACTGTTACGAATAAGTGTGCAAAACTGAAGCTTTGTATTATAAAGCCACCTGCTGCTGGTCCGATTATACTTGCAAGAGATGGAATTACTGAAGAAAAGAGGCTTATGGTCCGTGCTCGCATCTTTGTTTCGCTTAGTCTGAACTGAAGCAGATTGAAGCTTGGCCAAAAAGTTGCTATGCTTAGTCCATATGCTAACCCTAGAATTATTGGGTGTTTAACGAGCATTAAGGCTATGTAGAAAAGCATTGTAGAAAACACTCCGAAGCTGATTATTCTCTCAAAATTTCTGATTATTCTCAGCAGAGTCAGTGGCAATAAGCCTATAATTATGAATGTAATGAACAAAATTATTACTATTTCTGGAACACTTAACCCCAAGTCTCTAAGATAGATTGTTATGAACGTTCCTGAAAGGCTGCTTGCAAGAAAAAAGATGCTGGTGAACAAAGCCAACATTCTTAAAGATTTGAATTGCACCATTTATTACCTCAAATATGAACAATTCAACAGAAAAGACACTGAAGGGTACCTTATTTTAAGCTGCATATAGAGTACATTATCAATTAGTATGTTTTTATTTTGCCTTTTGCTAGCTCCATGCAGAAATCGTATATGTTTTCAAGTCTATAGTCAAGAACTTCACTTATCTTCCGTCTAACTTTCTCCAAAGAGTTATTGCCCTTCATTATCACCTGTGCCGCGGCAACTGTTGGCTTATCTATAGGACTGCCTATTTTGCTTAGCAGCCAAATGTAGACCTCTTCAACTTCTGGCACTTCTTCATATACATGTTGAGCTATTTTGTATGTTAGCACATTGTAGATTTTTCCTACGTGGCTAACTGGGTTCTTGCCAGCTGCTGCTTCTGAACAGAATGGTCTGTTCAAAGAGATTAGGCCATTAACGCGGTTTCCTCTTCCAACTTGTCCAGAATCACCACTATCTGCGCTTGTGCCTAAAACTGTCAAGTATAAGCCTCCTAACCCTCTTCCTGGGGTGTCTAGCGTATTCAACTGTACGTTAACATTTTCAAAACTCGTATTTGCCTTTACAAATTTATTGATTTCTTCGAGGATTTTTGCTTTTTTCTCAAAATAGTCTGCCTCGTCATGTATGTAGCGATCTACAAACGCCATTGAAACTGTCAGATGCAGACTGTTGTTGGTTCTGAAACCCATCACTTTTATATCTTCGCCAGATTCTGGAAATTGCTGCTTAAAACTTTTAGAGTTTAGATATTGTTCAGTACCGAAAACTATTTTTTCTGTTCTGGTCATAGGTGCATAGCCAACTGCAGCTGAGGTATCATTAGCGCCTAGGACTTTTCCTTCTCTTTTGAATATGTCTACAAGACCCGCTGAACCTGGTTTCAATTCAACTTGATATTTTACATGTTTTTCCGGGTCTATAAATCTCATGTTTTCTCTAAACCATTGCTTAGCAACATTTACTGCTATTTCGCCAACATCTATTTTTGAACCATTGAACTCTGATGTTGCTCTATCACCAAATACGAAGAGCATTGGTTGTTTAACAGTACCTCCTCCGAATTTTGGTGTTGCTTCTCCAGCCACAAGCAGAGACTTGTCAACGTTATGATGCAGTATTGATCCAGCTTTTTCTAAATACTCCTTGCCTAGCCTTATGGAAACGTGGTCCATCACTGCATCGCATATATAGTCTGGATGCCCAAGGCCTTTTCTTTCGACTATTTCAAGGCATTGCTTTTCAAGCGGAGTTTGCTTCAAATCTTCCACTATTATGTTTCGCACAGTAAGTCGTTCCCTTCCTGAAGTTTTATGGTGTATGCACAACAACAAATATATATTTTACTGTATTATCTCTATAATTGGAAAATAACTGGTGGTTATATTTGATAGTAACAGGCACAATGCTTAAAAAACTAAGATTAGAGGCTGGCTTAACCCAAAAGAGTCTAGCAGAGCTTGCTGGTGTATCGCAAGCACATATCGCGAAAATTGAGACAGGACAGGTTGATCCTAGGCTTTCTACGGTGAACAAGATTTTGTCTGTTATTATGGAGGGCAAAAAAATGAAGTGTAAGGATATTATGACTAAAGGAGTGCTATTTGCAAAACCAAACAATACTGTTCTTAAAGTTAGCGAAGTTATGGTGCGACATGCTATCTCTCAAATGCCAGTTTTGAATGGAAATAAAGTCATAGGAACAATCACTGAGGAAGGTATCATAAGTAATCTCAGCACAAACATAGCTGAACAAAAGGTAAAAAACATAATGGGTTCACCGCTACCCACATTTTCCGAAGAAACACCAGTTGACAGTATTCGTCCATTGCTTGAAAGGCACCAAGGAGTACTGATAACAAGGGGCAAAGAATTGGTTGGGATAATAACGCGGTCTGATTTGTTGAAAACAATTAGCTAGGTGATGTTGTGCATGTCTTTGAAAGATTTTGAGGAAAGTGCGAAACAGGCTGTTATGCAATTAAGATTGGCAAAACCTACTGAAACCCTTATAGTTTATCATGATGATGCTGATGGTTTATGCTCCGTAGCAGTAACAAAGAAGGCGTTGGAACGTGAAGGAATAAGCTCAAAAATGCTTTGCTTGGAAAAAGTTTACAAAGAAATTATCAAAGACTTACAGTCAAAGACTGGCAAAACAATCTTTTATGTGGATATTGGCTCTTCCCATGCAGATTTAATATCTGAGTATAATGAAGGCAGAAACTTTATTATAATTTTAGACCACCATGATCCAAAACCATCTAAGGATTTAAAAGTGTTTGATTTGAATCTTGAGCATTTTGGGTTTAGAGGTGAAACAGACTTTTCTGGTGCTACATGTTGTTACTTGTTTTCTAAAGTCTTAAATGAGAAAAATTTAGATTTAAGCTATTTGGCATTGGTTGGAAGTTGCGAAATACCCAACGGCTTTTCAGGGATAAACAGAGCAGTTTTGGAAGAAGCCTTGAAAAATGGTACAATTCAACAAAAAGGTAAAAATTTTGAAATAAGCAAATTTAAAATGCGAATTGACGCCTTATTTTCGAAGCTTCAAATTTTGGGTGCTGTGGGTTATTATGAAGGTGGACCAGAACGCGGAGTGAATGCTTGCCTGGAGGGAGTAAGCAAAGAAACTGAGGAGAAAGTCGATGTTTTGGAGACTAGGCGAAAGGAAGTTAATCGTTTTGTTTTGGGAAGGCTTTATCGTGAAAGGCTGAAGGAGACGGAGCATATTCAGTGGTTTGATGCAGGAGATGCCTATGCTGGCATGGGAACAAAAGTGATAGGACAATTCTGTTCTTTCTTATCCTATCAGACACGGCTAATAAAACCCAACAAGTATATTATGGGATTTGTGAATGTGCCAAAAGAAATTCCAAACTGGGGAATGCTTGAAGAAAGGTTTGTTAAGGCTTCTGTCCGCGCACCTAAGACTGTGCAACAGTTGATTGATGATGGGGAACTTTTGGGCGCTGTCAGTCTTTTGGACAAGGCTTCTGATGGGTTTGGTTTGGCTGATGGTCATCAATATGCAGCCAGCATTATTGTGCCAAATGACAAGAAACAGACTTTAATAGAGAATGCTGAAAAACTCATGAGTGCACATTAACTGTACCACATGCGTAGATTTGTTGTTTAGAATCCTGCTTTTACTGGATTCTGTGGTTTCATTATTTCTCTTAACACTACTGTTGCATATGAACCTCGATATAAGGTAAAGTTCAGTTGGGCCTTGCGTCTGGAAGGCATACTTAAATCATCAGAGATTTCCTCAAGTGAAAATTTGCTTAGAGGTGATAGGATAGTTCGCAGTTCTCCTCTGGTGCTTATTTCTGGCATGTTTTTTATTTTAAAATCATCTAAGCGGATTCCTTCTTCGTTAAGTATTCGTTTTTCCACTTCTCCCTGAATGCCTTGTGAAAGATGCTGTTTGAAGCCAATGAGAGGAAGTGCCAAGCGCATTTTTCCAACCTTTAATGCATTGTTTATCTCTTTAAGTGTGTCAACACTTGCCATTCGATGCATTGTCAACATTGGCAGTCCAGAACGTTCAACATTTACAACGTAATCGCCAAATTCAGCCCTGTTCAATGGAATTTTACTTTCAATTCTTTTGCTCAGAAACTTGTTAAATAGGTAGGCTTGGTAGGCCTGTGTGAAAAGCTCTCGCAATTTTATCGGTAACCTTCTAAAGGCGCCAATATAATCGTCTGGTCTTTGGGCTAAATGCTTGAGCATTAACCGTTCATAACGCAGCTGCTTGGGAAAGATTTTCAACGCTTTTTTGAAATCTTTTGTGGTCCGCAACTGCTTTCGAGCCTGTGCAGAGTCTGGATGTTCATAATGGCTTGGTTTAGCCAAAAAGAGTATTGCAGCTTTTTTAAAATGACCTTGAATCAATGCTTTTCCAACGAGATGCGTTATTGGGCGGGTTGTGCCGAAACGTTGGTGACCAAAAAAATTTGGAAATCCACCTATTTGATTTAATTCTTCAATGATTTTTGTTATTCTTTTTTTGACAGTAGACTTAGAGTGTTTTATTGCTCTGATTGTTATTTCAAATTGGTTTCCCAAAAGGTAATATGATGAAAGTTTATGCCTTAAATATCCTATTGGATAGATTTCCATATCCTTTATCTTAACTTCATGAATATTCTCCAATGTTACATTTTCAATTGTTACATGTTGAGCAGTAATTGCTTTAGCATCTTTTATGCCAGCAAATTGAATCTGCCGAGTGCTTATGCCTAACTGTTCAGAAATCATTCTGATTGCTTGAAAATTATCCCAATTATGCTTAACAAAAATGCACATTAAATAGCGGTCTCTCAACGAGGAGGAACCTAGACATTGATGCCCTTTTGTATGCTTGTTAACTTCTGCTTTTGAACCGTCGACCAGAACTTCTTCAACAATAAAATCTTCAACAAAATGCTTGATTACTCCGCCTATGCCAGAAGATTTTGTAGCAAACAATTCCATGCCTAGCAGCTTATCTATTTTTGGAACTAACAAATTCTTTACATCCTTTCATCAAAAAAGAGGAAGATTGCCTGTTATTTTATCTACCTTTTCAACAGGAGCCGGTCCAATGCCAAGACATGTTATTGTTCCCGGAGGGACTTCTGTAAGTCCTCGATCAACTATTAAGCTACTTGGAAGTGCCAACTCTTTAGCCTGTTTTTCCAATTCTAACAATTGTTTTTCATTTTTCACTTTAACTGCTATTTTGCATTGTCCCTCACTTATCCAAGCATTCCACCATGCTTTATGACGTTTTTGCGCTTCTTCTGCTGCAGAAACTGCGGCATGCCCAGCTTGAGCTGCAATTTTTCCCTTACTTAATTTTAAGTCGGAGCGGAAAACGATAACTTGCTTATAGCGGAACTCACTCATGTTTTCTTCAACCACTCTCATAATCTAGTCTTAACGGACTTTAAGGTTAATAGTGTCTTTAACATTAGCTTTTAAGGATTTCAGGTAAGCAAAAGAATGAAAAAAGTGTTATTGCCGCCAACATCCGAGGAGACCGTAAAGTATGAATAAAAGCTTTCCCTTGGAAGTCCAAATCATTAACCGCAGTCAAGCTTTCACTTAAACCTGTTCTTGCACAAAGACTAATAATAGCCTCAAGTTTCTCATCAGATAAAACATTTAGTATTTTCCTAATTCGAAGCATAATATTCATGTCAAAACCTAGAATTTTCATAAAACATCTCTGATACAAACTTAAAAAATTAGCAGAAAAATCATTTTTCAGCAAAGACTTGCAAGCAATTTCTGCTGCTATTCTAGCACTTGTCATACCCAGAACTACGCCACCACCTGTTGTCGGCTTTACTTGTGAAGCTGCATCACCCACAGCTATGAATGCATTCGAATATGCTCTTTGAATCGGTCCGCCAAGAGTTAAAACGTGAAAATTCGTCTGCAAAATTTTTGCTGCAAACAGCTTTCTTGAGGCTATAGGATGCTTTACCATAAGTTTATGAAGCAACTCTCTTGGATTTCCTTTTTTTGCAGCCAATCCTAACTTTGCTCTGTCATCGCATTTAGGAATGAGCCACGCGTAAAAACTAGGAGCATAATTTTGTCCTAGAAAGACTTCAACCATATCCGTCTCGATATCTTTGACATTTTCAACTTCTGTTTCTATTCCATTAACAAACATACGATAATTAGGATCAAACAATCCTGCTTGCCTCAAAATTCTTGAAGACATCCCCTCGGCATCCACAACAATCTTCGCTGAAAACTGCTGAATTCTTTCTGTTTGTTTAACTTTCACTCCCTTCACAAAGCCGCTTTCAATATTCAACGATTCAACTCGCGAACTTAGTTGATATCTTACACCAAAGTTTTCAGCCATTTTTGCAAGGTATTTATCAAAAATGGTGCGATTTACGGCGCATGTTACTGGCTGATGAAAACGAACTGAGACACTTCTGCCTTTTGGTGAATGAAAAGTTGCTCCGCAAAAGGTATTTTCAACAATCCCTTTTGGAAGAGGGTATAAACCCAAGTTTTTTAGACCCTTAATGCTTAAATGTCCTGCGCAGTGTGATGGAACACCAATTTCTCCATGTTCCTCAAAAACCCTTACATTTACACCATGTTTTGCCATGTTGAGCGCAGCAAAAGAACCAGTTGGTCCTGCGCCAACAACAATGACATCTGATATTGCATTCATGCATTGCACACGGATGACTTTGCAGGAACAGTTATTTATGATGTAAGCTCGATTCGTCTTTTTCCGCGAGTCATGGAACTTGTGCGTATTTTTCCGCCTATTTCCAAGCGCATAAGCAACTCGTTAAAATCCTTGAAGCCTAAATCTTTGAACTCTTCATTTAAAGCTTCAAAAAGTTCTGCATCAGCCATTGCACCTTTCTTTTTTAAGACTTCCAATATGAAGTAGTTGGCAGGATGAGTTTTCCAAGTTTTAATAGGCAAAGGTTACAGCTCCTAAGCAACCGGTGTTGTTGGTTTTTGAACTTGTCTAGCTTGCTGCATAAAACCCTTATACCATTTCTCCATATCTGGCGTGATTGACGGACCAGTTCTTTTCATTGCTTCTAGAAAATCTGCCATTGTGACTTCATTAGCGTTAACATCTCTTCTTAAAGTGTGCATGGCGGATTCTCTGCAAAGTGCTTCAATGTCAGCACCTGAAAAATTCTTAGTCATCGCAACTAATTCTGCAAGATTCACGTCTTTAGCTAAAGGCATATTCTTGGTGTAAATCTTGAATATTTGCAAACGACTCCTTTCATCTGGCTCAGGCACATATATCAGCCTATCAAACCTTCCTGGACGAAGAACTGCAGGATCAACAATGTCTGGTCTGTTTGTGGCTGCTATAACTACTATGTCTTCTAGGGCTACGATTCCATCCATCTCGGTTAGCAATTGACTGATAACACGTTCAGATACTCCACTGTCGGCGTAGCCTAATCCTCTACGAGGCACAAGAGAATCTAACTCGTCAAAGAATACTACGGAAGGTGCTGCCATTCGGGCTTTTCTGAAAACTTCTCTTATAGCTTTCTCTGATTCGCCAACCCATTTGGAAAATACTTCTGGACCCTTAATTGATATGAAATTAGCTTCACTTTCAGTTGCTACGGCTCTTGCTAGCAATGTTTTGCCGCAGCCTGGCGGTCCATATAGAAGTATTCCTTTTGGCGGTTTTATGCCTAGTTTCTTGAATATCTCTGGGTTTTTGATGGGCCATTCTACTGCTTCCTTAAGTTCTTGTTTGACTCCTTCTAATCCGCCTATATCATCCCAGTGGATCGTTGGCACTTCGATGTATACTTCACGCATAGCTGTTGGTGTTACCTCTTTGTAGGCATTCACAAAATCCTCCATCTTCACTTCCATTTTTTCTAAAACACTTGGAGGTATCCGTTCTTCCTCCAGATTTATCTGAGGCAAATATCTGCGTAAGGCTTTCATTGCTGTTTCACGGGATAAGGCTGCAAGGTCAGCACCTGTATATCCGTGGGTCATTTCAGACAATTTTTTTAGGTCAACATCTTCTGCCAACGGCATTCCTCGAGTGTGAATTTGAAGTATCTCGTATCTTCCTTGCTTGTCAGGAACACCTATCTCGATTTCTCTATCAAATCTGCCTGGCCTGCGAAGTGCTGGATCAAGTGCACTTGGCCTGTTTGTTGCACCTATCACTATGACATTTCCTCTGCCGGATAAACCATCCATTAAGGCCAGAAGTTGTGCAACAACACGTCTTTCAACTTCGCCTGTTACTTCTTCTCTTTTAGGTGCTATTGCATCAAGTTCATCAATAAATATTATACTTGGTGCATTCTGTTGAGCTTGCTGGAAAATTTCTCTAAGCCTAGCTTCAGATTCTCCATAGAATTTACTCATTATTTCAGGTCCATTTATTGAGAAAAAGTTGGCTTCAGACTCATTTGCTACGGCTCTTGCTAGCAATGTTTTGCCGCAGCCTGGTGGTCCATGAAGCAGCACTCCTTTTGGTGGTTCTATGCCGAGCCTTTGGAACAGTTCTGGGTGTCTCAGTGGAAGTTCAACCATCTCCCGTACTCTTTGAATTTCCTCATGTAATCCTCCAATGTCCTCATATGTTGTTCGTGGCAGTCCTTTTCCTTCTGGCGCAGGTTCGTTCAAAATTGTCAGTCTTGTTTCCGTGGTGACTTTCACTATGCCATGAGGACGAGTTTTTGTCACAGTAAATGGTATAGCGTGCCCAAGCATCATTACCAATGTCGTGTCCCCTTCAACTAATGTTCTTTCCATAAGACGGTTTTTAACGAAATTTGTGAAGTCTTCATCCACGTTTAGTCGCATGTCCACTGGCGCTAGGGTTAGACTTAGAGCACTCTTCACTTTAGCTGGTCTTACAAGAACGTATTCGTTTATGGCTACTCCTGCATTTTTTCGTGTGAACCCATCTATGCGTATCATGTCTCGGTTTTGGTCTTCGCTGTATGCTGGCCATGCGATGGCCGAGGTGGTTCGTTTACCCACTATTTCCACCACATCTCCCGCTGATATGCCAAGTTTCTGCATTGTTTTTTGATCTATTCGAGCTATTCCTCTTCCAACATCTCTCTGTCTCGCATCACCAACACGTAATTGTGTTTCACTCAAACAGAATCCTTCCCATTATTGTCACATAATACGTTTCGAAACAAGATTTCATTCCTATATAAATCCTTTCGTCTTATAGTTAGCATTGTCATTTATTAACTTGATGTATATCCTACGTTTAAAAATTCCTGCAATTGTGTATTTTCAATAAAATTCAAAGGTTATCTACTTATTCTACGCACAGTGATTGTCTGCACCTGACTTATTTCGCTTATTCCTTCAAGTTTCCTTTCAAGCTCTTCAAGCACCCCAGTTCTATCTTCTGGAAACTTTATCTGAACCAAAAGAGCATTCAAACCAAAGGCTACTGGTTCTTCTCCATATCCGTAAACTGAAGCAAACTCTGGAAGAGCCTTCTCAATCTCCTTCTTCAAATGTTCAAAATTCACTGTTATATCAGTTGGAAATATTTTATAAACAATAATTACGCTGCCCATGTTTCATTTTTCTCCATTATTATGGTCCGATGAAGCCGCATTTTGGACATTTATATGGACGGCCAAACTTTCTGCATTTTCCACAGCGTCTTATGAGAATCTCTCCACAGTTTGGACAGACAAATTTTGTGGATTCTGTTGCTGGCGGAATGGGTTTGCCACAGCTTGAACATGTAACCAGCACTATTGTTGCTGTTTTTTCAGCCATTTTCATTCCTCAAAGTTGCTTCAGTAATTGTAAGACTTCCTTATATCTTCTATGTTTCACTTCGCAAGTTTATTATTGCAGTTCTATGCCTATATTTTAGGGATTGTTTTGGGCGTAAACCTTCGAGACCTTGTCCCTAAAACAATTGTTAAGCTTGAGGATTTAAGTGGAAAATCTATAGCTATTGATGCTTACAATGCTTTATACCAATTTTTGGCCATAATTCGTCAGCCTGATGGTACACCATTAAAGGATAACAGTGGAAAGGTCACAAGCCATTTAAGTGGTCTTCTTTATAGAACAAGCAACCTTGTTGAAATGGGCATAAAACCCATTTACGTTTTTGATGGCACGCCTCCCACGCTTAAAGAGGTTGAAATTAAAAGGCGCATGAGAGCCAAAGAAGAAGCCTTAGTAAGGTATGAGCAAGCTTTGAAAGAGGGCAAAATTGAAGAAGCGCGTATGTACGCACAAGCAACATCCCATTTAAAGGATTACATGGCGGAGGATAGTAAAAAACTTTTAGATTTAATGGGGATTCCTTGGGTTCAAGCGCCTAGTGAAGGAGAGGCTCAAGCGGCACATCTTGTGAAACGTGGTGATGCTGATTACTGTGCAAGTCAAGATTATGATAGCTTACTTTTTGGTGCTCCTAAACTTGTAAGAAACGTCACTATTTCTGGGAGAAGGAAACTTCCAGGTAAGAATGTTTTCATAGAGGTCGTGCCAGAAGTTGTAGAGCTAGATAATGTTCTAAGGGAATGTGAAATAACTCACGAACAATTAATTGATGTGGGCATTCTCGTTGGGACGGACTTTAATCCAGATGGCGTAAAGGGTTTAGGACCCAAAACTGCCTTAAAACTGATAAAAGAACATGGAAACATAGAGAATGCGCTGCTACACCTTAAAAACGTAGAGTTTCCCGCTGAACCGCAAAAAATCAGGGAGATTTTTCTCCATCCCAAAGTGACAGATAACTATAAGATAATGTGGAAAGAACCAGTCATGGAAGACGTAATTGACTTTATCTGCAGGCAAAGGGATTTTTCAGAAGAACGTGTTAGAAAAGCCATAGAAAAAATGCAAGAAGGAACAAAGAAGCTTAAAGGGAAAACAACTTTGGAGAAATGGTTTGGCTGATGATTCTACAAGTGTTATGACATGAGTTAAACAGAAATCTTTAACTTGAAAGTCCGTTAATAAGAAAAGTCTTCCGAAAAGGTGGAAAATTCATGGAGAAGAATCAAATATTGTTACCAGTTGATGAGTTGCCCACTAAATGGTACAACATAATACCTGATTTGCCAACGCCATTTCCTCCGCCTAAAGAGCCAGAAACCGGTCCTTCCCGCATGGAATTTCTTGGAAAAACAATGGTGCATGAATGTTTAGGGCAAGAGATGTCAACAGAACGCTGGATTCCAATTCCAGAAGAAATAAGGGAATTATACATTCAAGCTGGGCGTCCTCGTCCTCTCTATAGAGCCAAAAAACTAGAGAAATATTTTGGATTCAGGAAGGTGCGGTTATATTATAAGCGTGAAGACTTGTCGCCGACAGGTTCGCATAAAGTCAACACTGCATTAGCTCAAGCGTATTACGCTGCAAAAGAAGGAAAAACAACGTTGGTTACTGAAACTGGAGCTGGACAATGGGGAAGTGCTCTTTCGTATGCAGCTACGCTAATGGGGCTTGATTGCGTAATTTTCTGGGTGCGTGCAGTATATAATTGGAAAGCTGATAGGCGTACATTGATGAAGCTTATGGGAGCTGAAGTATATGCTTCTCCAAGCAAAGAAACAAACATTGGGCAATCTCTTTTGGCTAAAAATTCAGTTCATCCTGGGTCTTTAGGAATTGCTGTTTCTGAAGGCTTAGAGTATGCTGAGACTCATGAAGGAAGTGTCTATTGTTTAGGCTCTGTTCTTAACCATGTTCTAATACACCAGTCAATTATTGGGTTGGAGACAATAAAACAATTTGAAGTTATTGATGATAATCCTGATTTGATAATTGGCTGCCTAGGCGGCGGTTCAAACTTTGGCGGAATAGCCCTACCTTTCGTTGGCGAGGTTCTGCATAAAAAACGTGAATGCAGTTTCTTAGCAGCACAGTCTGAAGCTGCACCAAACCTTGTTAAGGGCGAATACCGCTATGATTTCGGCGATGTAGCAGAGCACACGCCTTTGCTCAAAATGTATACGCTTGGGCATAAGACTGACATGGTGCCAATAAAAGCTGATGGTCTCCGTTATCATGCAGCAGCACCATTGATTAGTGCACTGCGGCATCATAACATTGTAAAGGCCGTGGCATATCCAGCAAATGAGAAAGCAATTTTCGAAGCTGCCAGAATCTTTATGCAAACTGAAGGATGGCTTATTGCCCCTGAGTCAAGCTATGCAGTGCGAGCGGGAATAGATGAAGCTTTAAAAGCAGAAAGGGCAGGCGAAGAAAAAGTCATATGTATGAACATAAGTGGTCATGGTTTCCTAGATTTGCAAGCTTATAAAGAAAAACTTTCCATAGAATAGTTCTTAAATAACATGTCCATGTCGTCCAGTTAATGGAACAAATGCTACTCCGCCAAGGTTCTCTTCGCTAATTTTCCCATTTGCTTTTTTCGTGATTTTCATGAGGTTTTGAAAAAGTGAAATGCTTCCCACGGGAATAAGCATAATTCCATTAGGTTTCAATTGTTCAATTAATGGTTTCGGGACATCTGGCGCTGCGGCGGTTACAAGAATCCTATCGTAAGGAGCTTTTTCAGAATATCCTAAAGAACCATCGGCACAAATTATTGTAACGCGATCGCCATAACCTGCCTTCATGATGTTTTTCCGTGCAAACTCTGCCAGATCTTGAACAATCTCTATGGTATAGACGTGACCCCACTCACTTCTAGAGGCATTGCTAGGGGCGATTATCTCTGCTATTGTGGCCGCGTGCCATCCGCATCCTGCCCCTACTTCTAACACTTTGTTGCCGACTTCCAATTGTAGGGCTTCATTCATTATTGAAACCATGTTTCGCCTAGCTCAGCGTTACAGCTGAAGGCTATGTGGCGCTGAAACTGTTTGCCCAAAACCGATTGGAAGTGGGGTGTCCACAGTGCTATATGATTGCATGTTTTGGGGTAAGAATTTTGAACGTGGCACTGAGCGTATTGCTTCGATAACCTTTGGCGTGCGGAGAATCCTTTCCTTTATTAGATTCTCAACGAGTCTTTCCCATTCTTTCTTTTCCAACTGAAGCACCTTGTAAAATAATTGCAAAGTAAGCTATTAACGTATTTGGCATTTTGACGAAGACAAGTGCTAAAAAGATTATTTTACAGTTACAGATTTCGCCAAGTTTCTCGGCATGTCCGGGTTATGACCTCTTTCAACAGCCATGTAATATGCCAAAAGCTGTAATGGGACAACAAATGGTATTGGCGATAAAACTTCAGGGATGCCTTTAGGCACTTCAATATAGTCATCGCTTAGTCTTTTAATTTCTTCATCATCTTCTTCTATAACTGAAATTATTGAGGCCCCTCTTGCCTTCATTTCCATAATATTACCTATTACAGTCTTGTGTGTCTCATCTTTAGGGCAGATGAATACAACTGGAAAATCTTTCTCTATCAAGCTGATTGGTCCATGTTTACTTTCTCCTGCTGGAAAAGCAATGGCTGGTACATAGGCAATTTCCATGAGTTTAAGTCTTCCTTCATAAGCGGTGGCTGTGCTTATTCCACGCCCCAGAAAGAAGAAAGTTTCTGCGTCCTTGTATTTTTTGGCAATTTGCTTCACTTTCTCTTCTTGTGTTTCGATTATTGTTTTAACTGTGTCTGGAATTTTCTCTAATTTCTCTGCTAGGAAATCCATTTCATCTTGTGAAACTTTGCCTCTCTTCTTTGCTAACCTAAGAGCTAACTGAATGAGCACTGAAAGTTGAGCTGTGAAAGTCTTCGTTGCAGCTACGCCTATTTCTGGACCAGACTGCTGACCTATGTAGACTCTTGAAACCCTTGTTAATGTTGAGCCGATGGTGTTAGTTAGTCCAAGTATTGTTGCTGCTCTCTGTCTAGCAATGTTCACGGCTGCCAGTGTATCTGCAGTTTCACCTGATTGGCTTACTGCTAAAATTGTGCTGTCAATGTTTACAGATTTGCCGTACTGCTCAACAAACTCTGAGGCTATTACTGGATAAGTTGCGATAAAAGCAAGTTTAGAAAATGCGTAGGAAGCGGCTAGGCATGCGTGATGAGATGTTCCGCAAGCTACAAGGAAGATTTCACGGGCGCGATCTGGAAATGTTGCCATCAGGTCCAAGTAATGTTCTTGTAGCCTAAGCGTGTTTCGAAGACATATGGGTTGTTCATGAATTTCTTTAAGCATAAAATGTGAATAACCTTGTTTCACAGCCATTTCAGGCGTCCAATCGATAATTTTGGGTTCTCGAGTGATCCTGGTTGAATCAGCAATTTTTCTAATTTCAAAGCCTTCTAGGGAAAGTGTTACCAGCTCCCCGTCGTTAATAATTATTGCTTTGTTTGTTATAGGTAGAAATGCTGGAATATCTGAGGCGCAGTAAATTGCTTTTTCATTTATACCTATCACAAGTGGGCTTTCATTTCTAGCACATATTATCTTGTCTGGTTCCTTCGTTGAAATCACCGCAATTGCGTATGAACCATCTAGTTTCTTAACAGTTTCAAGAACAGCATCTGCAATGTGCATAGAAGGATCAGCCTTTAGAGCATCCTCGATTAGGTGGGCTATGACTTCTGTGTCAGTTCTTGACTTGAATACATGGCCGCGGTTTTCAAGCTCAAGTTTCAAATCGGCAAAATTCTCTATAATGCCATTGTGTACTATGGCAATTTGTCCGCTGCAGTCAACATGAGGATGGGCATTGACTTGTAATGGTGCACCGTGAGTAGCCCATCTTGTATGACCAATGCCTATTTTTCCCGGCAAATCATCCAAATTGTGAGTTGCATGCACTTCATCTATTTTTCCCTGATCTTTTTTGATGTAGATCATGTCATTGTATATTGTTGCTTCTCCTACAGAATCGTAGCCTCGATACTCGAGTCTTTTTAATGCGGCATGTATAACAGGTGCGACATTTTCATCTTTCAGTATGCAACCGAAAATTCCACACATTTCTAGACCTCGTCCATTCATTTTCAGTTTCAGTAAGCTTTATTCAAGCTTTTTTGAGTGTAATAAGCTTTTTTAGGAGAAATTTTCAGGTTCTAAAAAATTTTTTAAAGTATTTTCCATGTTACAGAGCTTGATTTGTATTAAGTCCTCAAGTGGTTTTTTCTTACCATAACAAAAATTTTTATAATGGATACGCTTCTCTATGCTCATGAAAGAGGCTATGAACAAAAAATTACTACTACACGAAGAAGGCAAACTACAAAAAGTAAAAGAAATTGCCATAATTGATGATCCTCAAAAACTAAAAATGATTTTGAATAAGCTCAGTTGGAAAATTCTGGTAATGCTTTCTGAGAAGGAAATGTATCCCTTGGAAGTGGCTAAAGCGTTGGGGGCTCATGAGCAGAAAGTGTATTATCACATTAGAAAATTGGCAAAGTCTGGGGTCATAACTGTCGTAAGAGAGGAAGAAAAGAAGGGTGCAGTGGCAAGGTATTATAAGACGGTTGCACCCGCTTTTGGAATAGAGCTTCCTCAAGAGTATAGGACAATACAAAGGTTTTCATTTCTAGGCATTGATAGGCAAATTCAAAAGTTCTTCAAGGAATTTATCAAAGATAGTGTATTTGAAGGAAAAATAGTTGTGGGAAGCCCCACACCTCATGGACCTTTCAAAACAAGTGCAAGGGATGGACATTACGCTTCTTATCTAACATTTTTTTTAGGACAGTTTGTCAATATGCCTGAGGAATTTGCTATTAAGCTTGATGTTGACGTGAAAGCTGAAAAAGAGGAGAAAAACAATCTAATTCTTGTTGGCGGTCCAGGCACAAATTTGTTGACACAAGAGTTGAATGATTTCCTGCCAATAAGGTTTAATATGCAGCCTTCCAAGCAAGGTTTCCTATTCGGTGGATTGGCTTCTAGAAAAACCTCTAATGTTTACACTGCGGATACGATTGGGTTGGTTGCTAAAATTGTGAATCCATGGGACAATACTAAACGAGTTATTGTTTTAGCTGGAAACAAAGCTGTAGGCACTAAAGCTTGTGTTTTGGCCTTGACAAGCTTTTGGAAGAGAACCTTGAAAGATTATGATGGTAATGATACGTTTGCGAAAGTTATACAAGGGTTTGATTTGGACGGCGATGGAAAAGTTGACTCAATAGAGGTTATTGAATAGCCAAAGTGTCTTTCATGGAAATAACTGAAATAATTCTTGCACGTGGAAATGAAAATATTCAAGCTACGCACTGCTCAACATTAGAAATCACGAAAGAAGAGAAATTGTCGAAACAAGGCGATTGCATCATTGCAGTTTCAGCGAATAAAGCTTTGGCAGATTTAAGTTTTCGGTTCTCAGATAATTTGCGAGCGGAAAAGTCCAGAATAACCCTCATAATCGAAGCTGGAAACACTTCTGAAGTGGTGAATGCTTTTGGAAGTTCAAAACTAGTTTTGACGCATCCAACAGATATTGTTGTGAGAAAGAGTGATTATATCTGTAGTCGAACATTAGCAATTCATGCAGATAAAGCAGCTTGTGACCTGTCAAGAAAACTTGTAGAGAATCTGAAGAATCCAAAACAAAAAGTGAAAATCACGCTAATCGTCAAAGTTTAGTGAATTTCTGTATCCAAAACAGTTTGCCACTCATAGGGAGCTGTTGCACGAACAAATCTGGAAAAAAGGATGCCTTTTACTTTTCTTCCGTATTTTTCTGTTTCTTCTATCAACCGCGTTTTCAAATCCTCGAGAGACTGAGGAGCACGGACAAAACCGTAAAAATGAACTATCCCTCCAGCAGGTTTTATTGCCTTACATGCGGCACCAACAAATTCTATGGCTTTTTCTGGCAAATTCATTATTACCCTATCTGCAATTCCAGAAAGCTTGTCCTCAACAAGTTGTTTTACGTCGCCTTGTATTGGATAAACTTTGTCTTCAACTCTGTTGAGCCTAATATTTTTCTTTAGAGACTTGATTGCATATGGGTTAATATCAACAGCATAAACTTTGACATTTTTATGAGTTTTTGCAATCTGTATTGTGAAAGGTCCTACACCAGCAAACATGTCTATTATTGTTTCGCCTTCTTTGACAAGGGACGCGATTCTTTTGTGCTCGTGCGAAAGTCTTGGTGAAAAGTAAGCTTGAGCAAGATCTACATGGAACCGGCAACCATGCTCCTTATGGATTGTTTCAGTTTTCGGTTCGCCAGCGATGATGCTAAATTCTCGTGTGCGATAAGTTCCACTAATTGCACCTGCTTTAGCGAGAACTGTTCGCAAATTTCCATGTGTTTTTAGGATTGCTTCACCAATAATAGCTTTGTAAGGGTCAAGCTCATGTGGAATCTCGATTATAGCAATGTCGCCGACAATATCCATTGCTCTTGGCATGCTAGCTAATAAATGTGGAGAAAGCTGATCATCAAGCAATTCAATGAATGTTTTAGTATGCTTTTTTCGCTCTGGAAATGTGTGAGTTGAAACCTCAAAATCAGCAACTTGCTCTTTCAAGATTTCTAGTTGGCTTTCATATGGTTGATGAATAAGTGGGATGTATAGAAAATTTCTATTCCTCTGAATTTCAAGATTCCGGTCAATAAATCCCAGTTTTCTGACCAAAAGAATAGTTTTTTCACCATGAATTTTGGAAACTTTAATGCAAATAGATTTTTTAGGCATTGAACTCACTATGTTTGCTATTTGTAAGCTTATCGCTTGTTTCCTTCACCTTTTCTTTAATCATTTCGAAAAGCTTCTTACTTATGTAGCCTTTAGCGTTCGCTTGTTCAAGTTTTTCAATATCCAAAATTTTGCATGTTCTATCTGGACATAGGCAAACATCAACCTCTAAATCCACATACCGTAGAGCCCTCGGGTAAACTTCAACTGGCGTGTTGAAGTTTATGTATGTTCCTTTCCATTCACCTTTTTTTGAGGAATATTTTGTTACTATGTGCCATTCGCCAATTTTTGTTTCGCTCACAGCCAAGTCTCCAGTTTTTTTCTCACTGTCTAATCCATCATAAAATCCATCATGCCGCATTGTTCTGCTATATTTGATTTGCTTGTCATCTATGCTTTCAATTACTGCTTCTCCAAGATGGAAAACAATCCCGCTCAATTTAACATGTTCAACATAAACTCGGGAACCTTCTTCTGGAAACTCGGGCAACACTTGATTCAGAAACAATTTCTCAATTTCATAATAGCTGTTTTTTTCTTCCAAGAGCTTCTCAGCCATCTCCAAAGCAGAAGAAACTGCGCCCCCGCAACTTTTGTAAAAATGATGTCTATCCAGAGTTGCTGTTACTGATGCTCTTAATCTATCTAGGCTCTTTTTGGAAAACCATGGAAATTCAACATCCATAAAATATGAACCTTCAACCAAAAGAGACGGCTTATCAGCATTCTTTGCATTTTCTTTTAGAATTTCAACTTTCTCCGCAAGCTTTGCAATCTCTTTTTCCAAAATTTCCTTTGGTTGGTTTGCTGCAGATTCGCGCCAAATAATTCCCCACCCATTCAGAGCAAGTGTTTTTCCTAAGGCGTAAAGTTCAGCTCGTTTGTTTAAATCATGAATCCTTAAGCTTACACCCACATCACTGTCTTGCGCTAAAATTGCATAGTCTCCGACAATCTTTAGATCTGTTGTTAAAAGTGGTTGTTTTGAGCCCATTTTTCTTCTTTTCACTTGAACAATTAGCGGTTTATCTTTGTCATTGGAAAGTTCATGTTTTGGAAGCAATCCTACAATGTCATTTCCTAAATCAACGTAAACCGAGTTTTCATCCGATTCAACAAGTTCTCCCTTATATATTCCGTCAACGCTAACAATCCATTTCCTAGTTATTACATCTTCTAATGTTGAGTGTAAAATATCTTGTAGAGTATTCACTGAATCCAATATGCCTAGAACTCTTACACCTTGCAAATCATATCTATCCTTAATTTTAATATCAGGCGCTGCTGAATTATCTGGAAGCTTAAAGCGTTTCTTTATAGTTAATGATGGCTGCGCTATGTTGAAGCCATTGTCCAAAAGCATTTTTGTAAGGACTGTCGAGTATATTCCTCTAATCAGCGCCTTCATTACTGTTCACATTAGTAATATTTAGCTAATCTTTTCAATCTTGTAAAGTCTATTCGTCTTTTTAACATTAAATCTTATATTCAAGATTTTTTCAGTAAGCCAAATGTTTGTCTCCAAATGTTCTGATAATGTTCGTGTTAGATACACGGATTTCCCCTTTGCTAAAGCTACGTAAGGGATTAACATATCCGCTAAATGCACATCAACCGTGGGTCTAGCTGAAATCTCTGCGTACAATTTTTCTGCAGCTTCTTTACCTACTGTTTCGCTTGTTTTTCTAAGTTCGCCAATAGCATCAGCCCCTAGGATAACATTCATGTTTGTTTCAGCCCACAAAACAATGGAACTTCCTTTCTGCAATGAATTTGATTGATCATTGATTATCTGAACATTTACGTCACAACCCCTTTCTCTCAGGTAATCAGTAGCTGCTTTAGCTTGGCGTTCAGCAACTTTTCTTTCGGCTAGAAATGTGCATACTGAAACTCCTTTTACAGCTTCTAATTCGCCGAAACTTTCCAAACATAAAGGTTCAAGGGAACCGCAAGGATCTATCGATAAGGTTATTTCGCCCATACCTTTAGGGTAATATCCATACTTTTGAACTGTTAAATCTGAATTTATCCCCATGCATTTCAACATTGGCAAAAGCACGTGCTTCATATAATTTGTTGTAGGCGAATTTGAAACATCTGTCCCTCCTTTTGAAACATGCAACTCCACGCTTTTTTCTCCAAACATGCAGATAGGCAGCACCGTCATTAGAAGCATTGGTATGCTTCCAGCAGTGCCAATTTCAGCCTCAACTTTTCCACCTCTAATCTCTCCAGGTTTGAACCATAATTCTTTAGAGTTAAGTTCTGCTCCATTCAATTCAGCCTCGCATAGTCTTGCAGCTATTAAAACTGCTTCCAAATGTTGCGGTCTCAAACCAGGCTGCGGTCTATTCTGTCTAATATTATAAATGTGCAAAGTCTCTCCTAGAATTGCTGCTAAGGCTATAGATAATCTCAAAATTGTGCCGCTTCCACTTTTTTGGCTTCCGTCAACTTCAATCACTGTGTTGGATGCTCCTTCGCTACGATTCCAATTCATTCATTGATAATCAAAAACAATTAATAAATGGTCAAGTATTAAAGATTTGGAAGGAAGAATTGTATGAGCGAAGAGAAAGAAGCTTTAGGAAAAATTTTGCAAAGGATTGATGAGCTGCTTTTAGTTTTAAACCAGGTTACAGAAGACCTTAGACAAATTTCCATAGCACTCAAACCTATAGCTGTTTCGCAACTTCCCCATCCCGAAACTGTGTCGCCGGCACCAGCGCCCACGTTACCTAAAGCTCCAGAAAGGATGCAGCCAATAGAGGAAATTAGGATGATGTTTCCAGAAGATTTAGAGAATTTGTTAAATTTTGAGGAAAAAGAAGATTTTATAATGATTAAGCCGCGCCAATTTCTTGGCCCGGAAAACTTTGCGAAGATTGCTTCTGTTATCCGTGGAATAGGTGGAGAATATATAAGTGCTGGAAAAGCTTCGCACTTCAGGGTTCCTAGAAAAAGAGCTTAAAGACGCTGATGTTAAAAGCGGTGTCCATATCTTATATCAAAGTTTACGAATTGGCCTGAATAGCTTTCCCATATAACATTCACGCTTGTAACTCTTGCGCCAACTGGTCCTCTCTTGCAGAATTCTATGATCTCTTTCACGCTTTTTTCTTCACCCTCAAAAATTGCTTCAACCTTGCCATCTGGTAAATTGCGAATCCATCCTCTTACGCCTAGTTCTATTGCTTTATGTCTTGTTTCTGACCTAAAGAAGACACCTTGAACTCTTCCACTTATGAATACGTGGGCTCTAACTTTCATATGGTTTATCATGCCTCGTGATTTTCCAAATTTTCTTATAAACTTTAACTTTTATGAATTTTCACTTTTACTGTACTCTCCCCACTGTTTGCAAATGTCGTAACAACGCTTGTTTTAAAAGTACGCTTAACTGTTTGCTCTTTGGTGAAATACTCTTTGGAAAGCCCTAATGGCAAATTGTTGATTTATGCTTCAGCTCTTGCTTCAGGTGAAAAACGCCTTAAGCCCGTAAGCACCGCCGCCAGAAAAATGGCGAGATTGTTAAAGTTGAATTTTGAAGTGGTGCTTTTTGGAGAAAAAACGGCCCCAATATATGTTTATTACAAAAATGGCGATGAAGACCCTATTCCTGTTTATTGCAATAAAGGAGAAGAAGTTGATGTGCAAGAGATTTGCACTGCATTAAGGAATATGATGTTTGTGTTATCCTTTCACCCGCGGCATTCTGCTTTAAAGCATATGAGAAAGGAGATTATGCAGTTACCTTCCTGAATTTTATGGTTTGACTTTCCAGTTTTATCTCGTAAATCTGGTTCACGTCAAAATCTATGCCTAAACTTTCATATTCTTGTTCTGTGAGAAACAGAATAATCTTTGGAACTGCAATTTCTCCTCTAACTGGGAACATCGGCAATTGCTGTTGCATTGCTTGGATTACGTCTTGCACAACTTTTGCCTCTTCTGATTGTGGTCTAACTATAAATTGTGGAATTTGCCTATCCTCAATTAACTCTATGCGTTTTCCAAGGTTCCCATCTAAATCTCGAATCGACTCAATCTTGCTTACTCTAACACGAAACATATTCAGTCTCTAATGAAATGGTGGATTTTGCTATTTACCTTTTCGGAATTTTTAAAGTAATTTTATGAAGCTATTCCATTTCGATTGTTGCTGGTGGTTTAGGAGTTACATCATAATAAACTGTTGACACGTTATCACACTTTTCAATTATTTCATCTGCAACTTTCTCCAGTGTTGTCCAAGGAATTTCTGACACTTCTGCGGTTAGGAAATCTTTGGTTTGAACAGATCTTAAACCAATCACGTAAGGTTTTTTTTCCGCTGAGTCTTTAATTGCATAGAAAACTCGTGCAACCGCTGGATTTTCAGTGATTATTCTAGCTTGAAATGAAACAAGTTTTGGAATTGTTGTTTGATGAATCTTTCCATTCATTGTATGGACTCTAATGCCAACTATTTCGCCATATCGTCTCTTTCCACTTTCCACTCCTGTAGCCTTATCCTTAAAAGCGGTTACATGCACATTTCTCGATGGAACATTTAGTAGTCGTGCCACTGTTTCTTGGATATGTGCAATCTTCGGCTGACTTAGTGCTTCCTCATTGTTAATTATCACAGCAAAGTATTGGCTGGGCTTGTGTTGGGCAAGTTCACGTTCAGCAATTGTCGTAGCTTTCTTTAATGTTTCGAGTTTATCCTTGCGAATTTCTCCGACGATGCGAACTGATAGCCCTGGTCCTGGAAATGGTTGGCGCTCGGCAAATTCACTGGGTAAGCCGAGATATCGTGCAACCATTCTGACTTGGTGCTTATACAATGCTATCAGTGGTTCGACAATTTTGAAGCCGAAACGTTCCATGGGATTTATTCCCATCTGTTCCAAAACGTTGTGTTGTGTTTTAACACCACCCACTGTTTCTATTATGTCTGCTTTTATAGTGCCTTGGATGAGGATTTTGCAGTTTTCTTCTTTGGCTGTTTCGCTTAAAACCTGGTAAAAAGTTTCTCTGAAAGCCTTTCGTTTTTCTTCCGCGTCTCTTAAACCCTTTAATGCTTGCAAAAAGCGTTCACGAACATTAACTATTTTCGTAGGCACATTGAATGGTGATTTTGACAAGACTTCTGCTACGTGTTCTGGTTCATCTTCTCGCATGAAAGCATCATCAAGTATTGCACAAACAAGGTTTTCGCCTATGGCCTTATGTGTTAACACAGCACAAGTTGTGCTGTCAACACCACCAGAAACAGCAGCAAGCGCCTTTTCGTTGCCGATGCTTTCTCTCAATTTTCCAATAGTTACCTCAACAAAGTCTTTAGGTTCAAAGGCTTCCATTTTTCTTCTCACCGCTCCTCACTATTATTGAATTCTAACCGTTTTATGATTTACGGAATGAGCTGTCCTGAAACATTCAGGATTAATTAGGCTCAGAGACGATGTCTTGCCTAAATCACATCGGTTAGTGTTCTCAAATTGTCATTATTAACGACAAAAACATTAAAGCCTAAACTATTAAATTCAAATAATTTTTTAAAACTCTAATTTCTCAATGGAAAAGCGGATTTAGAGAAGAGGCTTTTTAGTAAGCCAAAGTTTTTCTAATAGATTTTTCTTATTAGAGAAAGGCAAGCGTGTTTCAGATGAAATCTGATGATGTAAAGACAATGATTACAGTAACAGATGAATTAAGCGAAAGTTATGTAGATTTAATCCAAGCCATTAAGGACACTACCAGAGAAGTAAAGGCAACAAAAAAATTGTGGCGAAAGGGAAACAATTCAATGCTTATAAAAGTTGGTTTAGCCTTAATCGCCTTTCCTGACCCTACAATAAGCGACATAATAGGCTCTGCTCTTGTTGCCGCAGGAACTGTTCAAGCAGGGATTCGAAGACATAACATTTATGTTGATGACATCTTCAAAACCTTCCAGAAAACACTGCATGAAGTGCGTGATACTAAGTATCATATTTAACTTTTTCACCGAAATCATTTATATTTACTGCATGTTATAAGCATAATATGTTTGAGGTGAGAAAGTGAAACTTGTAACAGTCTTACTGCCTGAAGCTTACCTAGAAGGTTTAGATGACCTTGTCAGGGCGAATATGTATCCAAGTAGAAGCGCAGTAATAAGATCTGCAGTTAGGGATTTGCTTAAAAAAGAACTTTGGGAAAGGAAAGAACGTTAGCAAGCCTATTCTGGCCATGCAAAGTTTCTTATTTCCTTCGCAGATCCTGCAGGATTTTCTGCAAGCGTTATGGCTCGCCCAACAATAAGATAACGTGCACCAGCCTCAATAGCTGTTTTTATTTCTCCTCCTTGAGCACCTATTCCAGGCGCATATATTGGAATTTCTCCTTCAAGTATTTCATGCACTTCCTTTATCTTTTCTGGATAAGTTGCACCTACTACGACGCCGTCTACTTTATATTTCAAGGCTTTTTTTGCAAAAACCGCATATTGCATTGTTTTCACGCCTTTTTCTGGATCAACTATTGTTTGTCCGTATCCTTCGCTTGTTCCCTTGTGACTCATATAAACGAGTAGGATTACACCACGTTCCAGTTTGTGGGCTACGTCAAAAATGGGTTTTAACCCTTCTTCCCATCCGATAAATGGATTTGCAATTAAAGCGTCAAAACCAGCAGCATAATAGTATTCAGCGATAACCTGATTCGTTGAGCCAATATCATTCACTTTACAGTCCATTATTGTCATAAGTCCCTTATCATGTGCCTTTTTCACAAGTTTTTGAACACCGTCAAATAATCCTAATGGAAGAACTAGATGATGATTAATTTTCACAGCGCAAACGTAAGGGTTAACTGCTTCTAAAACATGCTCTGCTTTAATGTAAAGCTTATCTCGATTTTCTGGCTTATCAAACGGAAAGTCTAGAGCTAAAATAATATTGGATTTTTTATTTTTAGCTACTTCACGTATCTTAATACAGAAAGACATGCTGGCACCACTTACTATTTAGGTTTGGAACTGAAAACCTTTATCATTTCAATTTCCCCGTTGGAAACTAGTTTAACATATTCGAGTGTTGTTTTCACAGCATCTGTTAACTGTTCTTCATTTATTCCTATTGCACCATAACCCACTATCAGCACATTTCGTGTATTTTCACTGATCTTGGTGTAATCCGAATCGCGGTGAGGATAAATGCACAAAACTCGTGTCTGATCAGCCAAAACAAGCATTTTATCTGATAGAGTTGTTGGTTTGCGCATGCCGATGCCTATGAAAGTTTCGTCATTCTCTGCAAAACGCACATTAAACGGAAGGCTTACATGGTCTTTGTCAAATCCACTTATTGGAATTATTGTTTTCATCGAGGCTAAATTGTAGGCATCCACAACATTAGAGATTCTTGGAAGTTCATCTCCATGCAAAACTCTTCGCAGTAAAGCTTCGCCTGACGGTCTTATTTTTGTTGGGTCTATACCGAGCTTCCAATAAAAATCTCTGTAAGCTCTTACTGTTTTATTGTCCCTTAATGTTTCGATATCATACTTGCCTCTAACTTCAGCATACACTGCTTGCTTAAGCTTCTTAATTCGTTCATTTTCTTTTTCAATTTGGACATTATTTATTATGCCTACGCATATGGCAAGTTCAGGAAACTGTTCAGAGACTTTTGCATTCCAGTAGACCGATATTTCCATGCTTAATACATGTTCAGAATTGTGTATAAAAATTTAGATATTTTGCAGCTTCAAAATGAATATGGAAAAGTCTAATGTGAAACAATAGTAAAATTGGTTTTGCAAATGTGTCCACAAAATTTATAAGTCGAAAGCTAAGAGTGTGAGTGTGGGTCTTGGAGACCCAAAAAAGTGAGATAGAAAGACTTTCTAAAAAGAACGAAGCAGTAGATCTTTGCCTTCTTAAAAATACAAAAGATCGACATAAGCTGATTCCAGCGCAAGAATTGCATTTGGTCGTGAAAGTTGAATCAAGTCTGTTGAAAGGTGCTAGAAGGTACTTTGAGGATCACAATTTCATCGAAGTTGTGGCTCCACATTTGACAAAGGCAACTGGAGCTTGTGAAAATGTTGCAACAATGTTTCAGTTGGATTATTTTGGGCAGAACGCCTATCTAAGTCAAACAGCACAGCTTTATCTTGAGGTTTTAACGCCTTATCTTGGAAAAGTTTGGTGCATTGGACCAAGTTTTAGAGCAGAACCATATGCTGATGAGCGACACCTTTCTGAATTCACTTTGGTCGAACTGGAGTTTGCAGGTGGCTTCGGGGATTTATTAGCGCATATAGAAGGAGCGATATGTTCAATGATAAACTGCGTATTAAAGGAGCGGGAACAAGAGCTGAGACTCTTAAATGTGAATGTAGAAAGGCTTAGAAAAATTAGAGAACCTTTTGAAAAGATAACTTATACTGAAGCGGTCGGATTGCTTTCAGATTATGGAATAAAATGGGGTGATGATTTGAAAAGCCAACATGAAAATGCACTTGTTCAAATGCATGGTAACATGCCACTGTTTGTGACGCATTTTCCAAAGGCTATAAAATTCTTCAACATGCGTGAAAATGACGAAAATTCCAAAGTTGTGAATAGTGCAGATTTGCTTTTGCCCATGAGTGGAGAGGCTGTTGGAGCAGCTGAGCGTGAATACAGATATGAGAAGCTTTACCAGCGATTAGTGAGTTCGACAATGTTCAGACAATTGGTCGAAAAAGGTGGAAGCATAGAAGACTTCAGATGGTATCTAGAGTTTTACAAAGTGCACAGCAATCTGCATTCTGGATGCGGCATAGGGTTAAACAGAGTTACGCAGTTTGTGCTGGGAACTGATGACATAAGGGCAACTACGGCTTTTCCACTGAACAAAGAATCCATTCTATAAGCAAACATTTATTCCCTATTTTCTTTTTCTGAAACTTTGAAAAACGGTACAGTTTTATACTTCACTGTTTCTAAAGGGAGACTCGGCGGACTGGAAAGGTAGCATTTACATGTCAGTTTCTCCAAGCATTCGTGAGGTTCTTGCCAGAAGGATTGCAGGCGAGATAATTCTCTCAAGCAAGCCTGGGGCAACTATGCGGAAGTGGCGTGAACTTTTTGCTGTTTCTCAAATGAGTCTTTCAGATAAAATGGTTCTCTCATCCTCTGTGATTAGTGATTATGAAAGTGGAAGGCGGAAAAGTCCAGGCACAAGATTTGTGAGAAGGTTCGTTTGGGCTCTTCTAAAAATTGACGAGGAACGTGGAAGCCGTTTTATTCGTGAGTTTGCTAGATTAACAAGTTCGCCGAGCATGGCTGTTTTGGATTTGCGTGAATTTCCCATACCAGTGCGTGTAGAATATCTTTGCAGGGCCATTAAAGGAGAAGTTGTAACTTCTAACAGTTATGTCCGTGATGTTTGCGGTTACACCGTTGTGGATGGTAAAAAAGCTGTTGAAACTCTTTCCGGATTGGAATATTCTCAGCTTTTAGGAGCCACAACCGAGCGAGCATTAATTTTCACGAATGTTGAAGATGGAACTTTACCCATGATGATTGTGCGAGTAAGCAATCTGAAGCCAAGAGTAGTCGTTTTCCACGGTGCGAAACCCGATGAGACCTCTGTTAAATTAGCTGAATATGATCATATTCCGATTCTGTATTCAAACTTGCCAAGTGTCGAGCAATTAATAAAGTCCCTGAGGAAACTTTACCGTATTGCCCTTCGAAGAAAACTCGGCAAACCAGTCCGCCCACCCCCAAAAATAAGCGCATAACAAGATGACTTCAAATGATTATGGTTGGATGTTGCGGTTTTCCGACATCCATGAAAAAATACTTCGAAAACTTCTCTCTCGTAGAATTAAACAGCACTTTTTATCAGTACCCACGCATTGAAACTGTAGAAGGCTGGCGAGTAAAAGCACCGCAAAATTTCGAATTCACAGTCAAAGTGCATAGGGACATAAGTCATAGGGCAAAGCTAAAAGTTGAAGCGTCAAGTCTTCAAGCATTTGAACATGTGAAACAAATCTGCGAGATTTTAAAAACGCAAATATTACTTTTTCAAACGCCAAGTTCTTTTAGACCAGATCAGCTTAAGGATGCTGAAAAATTTTTTAGAACTGTTGATCGTGATGGTTTGGTTTTGGTTTGGGAGACACGCGGATCAGCATGGGAAACTTTAAAGGTGCGTAAGAAACTTGGCGAGGTTCTTGAAAAGTTGAATGTTGTACACGTTACTGACCCGTTTAGGCTTATGCCTGCTTACGTTGGCGAAATTGCCTATTTTCGACTTCATGGTTTAGGCAAGCAAATGTATTACTACCAGTATAGTGATGTTGAGTTGCGAAAGCTGAAAGAGCTTGTTGTTCCATATGCAAAAAAGAGTAAAGATGTTTACGTGTTCTTTAATAATCTTTCAATGTTTGAAGATGCATTACGTTTTATGAGATATCTGGCAGAGGGAACCTTTCCAAAAATTCCAAGCGCAACTGGTTTAGCATCTATAAGGGAAATTGTTGAAAAGACACGGTATCCCATCACAAGAAACATGTTAATCAGGCGGCTTGGATGGCGACTTGTGAAGATTAGAGAGGAAGAACAGGCTGCACTTGAAACATTTCTGAAGAATTTGCCATCAAGAACCTATAGGGATGTGGAAGAACTGATCAAAGAGATTAAGTCTGTTAACAGATTAAGCGATTGATTTCTCTCTTTTCAAGTTCTTGTGCTAGCAGTTTAAAGTCGCTGGTTATTTGCTCCTTGTATTTTATGTTGTAGAGAGCTGCAGCGGGATGAAATGTTGGAAAGGCAGTTATTTTCATTTCCAGAATGGACGTTTCATAAAATTTTCCGTGAGCTTGTGTTATGCGGTTGAAGGGTAATTTCGCCTTTGAAAAGATGTAACTCGTTGAATAGTTTCCAAGGGTAATAATGAACTTTGGCTGGATAGCACGTATCTGCCTATCTAAATATGGCGTGCAAGTTTCAATTTCTCTTGGCGTGGGTTCACGATTTGCAGGCGGTCTGCACTTTAAAACATTGCAGATGAAAACTTTGTCTCTTGAGAAGCCAACTGTAGAAATTAGCAAATCGAGAAATTTTCCAGCTGCACCCACGAACGGTTTTCCTTTAACATCTTCCCAATAGCCTGGTGCTTCGCCGATGAACATGAGTGGGCTTTCTGGGTTGCCTTCACCTGGAACAGCATTCTTGCGGGTTTTCCAAAGCAAGCATTTCGTGCAAACTCTGATTTCTGCAGCAACTGCATCCAGCAAATCTTTTTGAGACAATATTTTGACTCCTTAAGTGGATTTCCTCTTTACATTTATAAATGTCAATTGCGATTATGCATTTTCACATGATCTTTCCTTGAAAGCATAGTTGATTTTGGACAAGTATTAAAGAAGGGTTCAAAAACTTGATTTTTCAATGCTTTCTAGGACATTAATTGTTGAGTTTATCCATCTTAAATATGCATTCAACGTTGCTCGCAAAGCAATTGTGTCCTTTGCTTCCACGCTTAAGATTAAAAATTTTCCTTTCATGTCTACGTTCACTTTAGAGCGTTTAGTAGCGGGTTTTTTGACTTCAGGTGTCAAAGCTTCACTAATTATTTTCAGGTGCTTTTCTGAAATAGGTTTTAACCGTATAACTGCCTTTGCTTTCATTGCTTTGCGCGCGCGTTTTCTAGAAGTTGTGAGTAAAATTCGGAGGAGCTCACTTGGTTTCTTCTTCTGAAGTTGTCTTCATTACTTCCTCTACTGGAGCGCCTTTAGCTACACGTCTCGCTACAATTCCGAGTTTTGTAGTTGGCGTGTATGCTCCGCCGGTGAATGTGAATCCGCATTTTCCACATTTCCAAATGCCTACACTTACTCTTTTTACGCGGGTGAATCCACATTGTGGGCATCTATGTGCCTTTTTCATTTCAGTAACTATCTTGATGTAGCGTTTTCTAACAGTGGAACCATAGCGGGGTCCAAGCCCTCTTGTAGGTCCAACTTTTTTTGTTCTTCCCATCTTTTACCACTCTAGTTTTTTACGTATTTCCTCTGCTTTCTCTTTAGCAATTTTTGAGGCTTCTAATATTTGATTCGGCGATATTGACCCGCTGCAGCCTTTTTGAATTGCACATATATTGCCGTCATCATCTATTGCCATTGAAAGTCTAGCTTCCATCACTTGTTCCTCTTCCAGCCATGGGTCAACAACGAGTTTTTCGTTTATCTTTGCAAAAGTAACTGTTATGGGATGTTTTCTTATTGGTAATGGAGTGTAACCAGACTTGATTTTCACTTCGCCTTCTTCAATTTCATAGTTTGGCATCTTAGTGTTAATCAATGCAGCTAAAGCAGCCAATGCAGAGGCGTCGATTAGATTTCCATCATGGTTAAGCACGTAAACGTCGACAAAGACGACGAACACTTTTTTTCCCGGCTGGATGCATAGTTTTTCTGTGTCTATAGCTTTGGATTCTCTTATTCCCCTGTCAACAATTCTTGCAAGTTCTATAGAGTTTTCGTCTGGTGGTCCCGGTTCAAAGGTTGATGAAGCTAATGGTACGAGTTCAGCGTTTACTGTTAGGACGCCTTCGTTGGGCGTGTCTGTGAATGGTTCACCTGTTTCAATTTTTGTTCCAACCATGACTTCTGTTCTTCCAAGTAATACTCTTGCTGAACCTTCAGCGCGTTCAATAATGCCTTGTTCAACTTTTATTTCTCGATAATCTGTTATGCCTCTGCCGTCTAATCTTTTACCTTTAGAGATTAACTGGGCAATTTGCTTCTGTTTTACACGAGTGATAACTGATGACATTACTCGTCTGCCTCCTCCTTGACACTAACATACTTGGCTTTAAGTGCTTCCTTTTGCATTGCATAGATTTTTTTGCATCCTTCAATGGCTAAATTCAAAGCATTCTCAAATTCTTCGAGGGTTAATTTTCCATCCATCTGTAGCAGTGTTACAGCGTTAAAGTTCGGCATTAAAGCCACAGGAAGATCTGCTTCGCCCATCTTATCTTCAGTATCCATCAAATCTAACACTATTGTGCCATCGACTTTACCTGCTGAACATGCCACTACTAAATCTTTCATGGGGATTCCTGCGTCTGCTAGGGCTAAGGATGCAGCTGTTATGCTTGCACATCTTGTGCTTCCATCCGCCTGCAAGACCTCTACAAAAACATCTATGCCTGTTCGCGGGTAGTATTCGAGGAAAATTGCAGGCTCAAGGGATTCTCTGATTACTTTTGACAGTTCAATCTCTCTTCTCGAGGGTGCTGGTGATTTGCGTTCTTGAACAGAAAAAGGTGCCATGTGGTAGCGGCATCTTAAAACCATTCGATCTGAAAGTGCTAAATGTTTTGGGTGTAGTTCTCTTGGGCCATATACTGCTGCTAAAATCTTATTCTTCCCTTGTTCAATATAGGCTGAACCATCAGCATTTGATAAAACACCAACCTCAATTTTTATCGACCTTAATTCATCCGGTTTTCTTCCATCTAACCTTATACCTTTTTTATCAATTAATTTTTCAGGTTTTTGACTCATTTTTATTCTCCTCCATCTTTTTCTTTTCTTCCTTAAGCATTTGGGCTATGCGATCTGTCAAACCACTTGTATGAGACTCTTTATCTATCTTAAGAATAGCCATCATTGCCAACTCCTCTTCTTCTGAAGTTTTTCCTGTGATCAGTATTGTTCCGTTGAGTCCGAGGATTATTTGGCAACCTGTTTCCTGTTTTATCGTTGATATCATAGAGCCTTTTCTGCCTATTACTCGCGGGATTTTTGTAGGGGTGATTTTCACTATTTGACCTCGGGTTATTTTTCCAAGTCCTGGTTCGCCTACTGTTAGTTGCGGATCATGTGCCCTGTCATATGCTATTATTTTCGCAACTATTAGATCGCCTACATTTAGTACTTGTGATAAATCGTCTTTTTGCGGTTTGAATGGTCTACTTAGTACATCTGATGCTCTTAAGAGAGCTTGATAAGGTGCATTTATGTCTACTGTCCAACCGTTGAATCCTACTTCTGTAACTGTTCCTATAACTATGTCTTCAACACGTGGTATGTAAAATGCTCTCAAAGCTACAACGGTTACCTTTTTGTTTTCATAATCTACTATTCCAATTCTTGATGCATATATTTTATTATCTTCTACGTACGTGTTTTCGCCAGCTATGTAAGCGCCTTCTGCTATCAAGTCTCCTGGTGTTACAAGCTGTCTTCTTTCAAAAAATGTTGGCATAATTTCACACACCATCAATCATTAAGATTTATGAGATTATTTTTGCTTCTCCACTTCCCTTTGTTATTTCTCCTAATTTTTCTAGGAATGGAGCATATAAGCCAACTGGCATTTCGATTACTCCGTACCATGAACCGTCTGCTCGCCATTCTTCGCGTTTTATTGTTCCGAAGCCTTTGATTGTTCCATAGGCTTTTGCTGAGTATTCTGCTGGTATGTGGACGCCGACGGATACTTGTTCCATTTTCAGTGGCAAAATTATTCTTAATTGTTTAATTATTTCTTTGGCTTGTTCTTCTACTGGTTTGAAGGGGTCAATTGAATAGTGAATTTGTTCCAGGGCGTTTTCTATGCGTAATGGTGGATGTGGAAGGTTTGTTTTAGGATCTACTGCCTGTCTTGATATGAAATCTATTATTTGTTTTCTTTTGTCCTCAATCATTTTCCTTCGCTGTTCTGTTGTTAATTGCAAAGTTCCTTTTCTCAGTATTATTTCTGCTATTTTCAAAGTGTCTGTTGTTCCAAATGCTTTGCGCAGGTTCTCTTCTGCTACTTTAGTACCCTTATTCGCATCTGAAAATATGGTTTCAGTGACTAAAACTTCTGTTATCGCTGCTATTTTTCCCATACGATAGTCTAATGCTTTCTGAGGTTTTACGAGAACTTCAAAATGTTCATTATCCTTTGTTATGCGTGCAACAGTGTATTTTTCACTCATCCAATTGTCACTTGCCCAAGCCTAACTGTTTCATATAAGCCTCGATTTTATCGTCGCTTAATATTTCCATTTTCTTTGTTTCTGAGGGAATCGCTGCTATTTTTATTCTCGGTGGCAATTGTCTTGCTTCTAGGGCTTTTACCAAGCATTTTATTGCAAGCTTTGTGATTTGCTCGAGTTTCATGTCTTCTTTATATTCATCTTTAAGTATGGAGAGAACAGTTTCTCTTCCAGCACCTATTGCCGTGGCTTTGTAGCCTCTGTAGGTTCCGCTTGGATGAGTGTAAAAGAGGCGGTTTCCTGTTTTGTCGACTCCGCCAAAAATTATTGATATGCCGAATGGTCTTACGCCTGCATGCTGCGTGTAAAGTTGTTTTATGTCACATACTCTTTTTGTTACAACTTCCACGTCTATTGGTTCATCATAGGTTAATCTGTTACTTTGAGCATAAACTCTTGCTTGGTCAATAAGAATTCGGGCGTCTGAGCTTAAACCCACTATAGCTGCGCCTATGTGGTCGTCAACTTTAAAAATTTTCCATGAATATTCTGTCTCTTCAAGAGGCTCAACATTCTCTTCTGCTCCTAAAACCACTCCTTCTGAGCAGCGGATTCCCAAAATTGTTGCGCCACGATTAACTAATTCCATGGCATATTCAACTTGAAACAGTCTTCCATCTGGTGAGAAAACGGTTATTGCACGGTCATATGCTCCTGGAGCTGCAAACACAGACATTCAATTCTACCTCACACTATTACCTAACACATTTGCAGACTTTCATATGACAACTTGACTAAAAACCTTTTCCTAAATTGTTTAGAATTCAGTGTAATCATCTGTTCTGGTTTAGCGCCCACGCGCCAGCTATTCTTTTCAATCAGCAAAAATGGGAAAAAAAGAGTTGATGTGAGTATTTGCTCTTAGCTTGGTGTAGTAGCCGACGTTGCTGGTTGTGTCTGTTGGGGTTTTATTTTGAAGAAGGCTATTGCAAGTAATAGTGCGGAAATCCAGATTAGGATTAACCCTATGCCGAAAAGAATGATTAGGACTGCGCCTATGAGTAGTAGTAGTCCAGTGGTTGAGAATAAGCCAACGCCTGATTTTGCTGCGAGTGTTCCCAGAGAACGCTTGATAAAGAATGCTGCAATTATAGCGAACACCCAGAGAATTACGATCATGGCAATGATTCCTGTAAGGAAAGGCATAATGCTGTCCAAATTAAGATTTGACATGTTAGGGGTTAACCCTGAAAGTGCTGTCCAGTCACCATTCCAATCTGGGAAAATCGTGTATAGAAAATCAGTCAGCGAACTTAGAACCACAATAGCAACCACTGCTATTGAAATTACGCCGCCTACTATTCCTATTATCAATCCGTAAAGTGCATTGTTGAAAATGCCCCCTTCCTTGTAATGGCTAGCCAGATTGTATAGGGCAACCATGACGAGTACTAGACCGACAAGTTCGATTACGCCGAAGTAATTGATATATGGAAGAATCCCAATGAACATTAGTAATGCGCCGACTCCGCCCAAGATTCTATTATTTTCTATTGACATTTTCATCCCTAGTGCATTATCTCAGTGAATTAAGAATAAAAGCGTTATCCGAGAGGCAAGTTTTTTATTTTATGTCCCATTTTTGGCGCATGTAAGGTTCAGTTTATAAATTCCGCTGGAAGTGTGAAAATAGGGGCATCAAACTTTTACAGATGTCATCTTAATCTTTCCTTTCTCTTTTCCTTGCTAGCCATTTTTTTGTTATTGTGTCCACACTGCAGAAGTAATCAATGCTGTAACACCTTTTGTTTTGAAACTTGATTTTTGACGACACTAGCCGTTAGAGATGGACGAGTAAAAGTAGAAACCGTAAAGTGAAAATGAATGGAATAGGCTTGAAAACAGTAATTCCAATATTTGGAACAACAGGAAAGAAAGAGAAGGGCATCAGAACTCCTAGAATACTTTAACCTAACAAGCCTAGCGAACAGGTTTCCCGACACCCTGAGCGGGGGAGAAAGGCAACGTATAGCCATTATAAGGGCGTTATCTAACAATCCAAAAATAATCCTGGCAGATGAGCCAACATCAAGTCTAGACGACGAAAATTCAGAAATACTGATAAACCTCCTCAGCAGCATCAACCGAGAGAAGAAAGTAACCGTCGTACTGACCACAACAGATCTATACGAAAAATTACCAACAACAAGAGATTACCTGCTAAAAGATGGACACTTACATGAGAGCATGTAGCGCACGTTGGGAGGGGTAGGTCCCCTCACCGCTTACACACTCATATGCTCGAAACCTGCCATGCTTTGGATCTCCATATGGGAGGCATTAGCATGGTAATTATCCAGTTTTTAATAAAGTTGATTCATTTTTAACAATAGTAAAATTTAAAAGTATTTAATAATACTAGCATTAACTATGAACAATGAGACATTTCCAAGAGATATGCTAGACGATTTAACAAAATGGCTAGACCATAGAGAAGCATATGCCATCAAAGGTCCAAGGCAATCAGGGAAGACAACCATCCTGAAGATTCTCCAAGAAAAATTGAAAGGAAAAAACGTGGTTTTTCTGAATTTCGAAGACCCTGACATTATTGAGGCTTTCGAAACAAACCCCAAAGAATACGTTAAGAGCTTCATGGTGAATAAGGGCAAATACTATTTTCTTATGGACGAATACCATTACGTGAAAAACCCTGGAAAAAACCTGAAACTGCTATACGACACCTTTGAAAAAGCTAAATTCATAGTTACCGGCAGCTCATCCCTAGAACTGAGCGACGCCATGGCAAAATTTCTGGTTGGAAGAGTATTTTTCTTTGAGCTTCTGCCCTTCAACTTTCACGAATTCCTAACAGTAAAAAACCCTAGGCTAGCAGACGTCTACAAAGAAAAAAACAATCAGGTTAAAAAATCCCTACTCAACGGCACAATTCCCTCTATTGGAAAAGACATTTTCCGGAAAGAATTCATGCCGTTGCTCAATGAATACTTAACATTCGGAGGATACCCAGCTGTAATAAAAGCAGAAGATTTCGAAACAAAAAGAACAATAATAAAGAACATTTATGACACATATGTCTCCAAAGACATAATTGGATTCTTGAAAGTCAGCGACGCATTCAAATACCGATGCGTAGTCAAGACTCTAGCAACTCTAACTGGAAAACTATTAAACTACAACGAACTCAGCTCCACATGCCAAAGCTACTACAAAGAAACAAAAAGAATGATTTCAATACTTTCAGAAACCTACATAATACAACTTATTCAACCCTTCTACAAAAACCCCAAAACAGAATTGAAGAAAAACCCCAAAATATACTTCCTGGACTTAGGATTGAGGAACTACATAATCAACAACTTCAATCTGCTAGAAAAAAGAACAGACATAGGCGCACTGATAGAAAATTTCGTTCTCCTATGCCTGAAAAACACTTTTCCCGACAAAACCATAAACTACTGGAGAACAACCGCCAAAGCAGAAGTCGACTTCATCCTCAGATTAGACGATGAATTAATCCCCATAGAAGCCAAATATCAAACATTTCAAAAACCAAAGATTTCAAGAAGCCTACGAAGCTTCATAAAAACCTACAGACCCCAAAGAGCCCTAATAATCACAAAAAACCTATGGGGTTACAAAAAAATCGGAAACTCAACTATAATGTTTGTCCCAGCACACTACATATAGTCTGATAAGTTAGCTAACTAGACTACTGAGCCTCTATTAAGCTTGAATATCCAAAAGTGCACGCGCGTGCAGCAAAACTTTATCCCATCTTCCATACTTCGTCCATAAAGCAACGATTAATCCAGCTATAACTGTGCCTAATGGGAATGTTAACCAAATGCCCATAGATCCCCGCCCATCACAAATGAAGAATCCTAATTACCCTTGGTTACTTTAAAGCATCAAAGTCATCGTAACTCCCGCGGTTAATGGAACCGTCAAGTTGTCGCTTAACGGCAGGGGCAAGCTTTCAACAAGCATAGCTGCAGTGGCACTTGCCAAAGCTTTCACAGGATCTGCAAAGAATGTTGCAGCCAGAAAACCAATGAACAAGCCGATAATTGAACCCTCCAAGGTTTTTCCCTTATTGAAAGGCAATGTCCTTTTTCCAACAATTCTCCCAGAAATCGCTGCTGTGCTGTCTCCCAAAGTGAATATGGCAATAGCTGCACTGCTTGCAGGAGCAGGAAACAAAAGCAACGTAAGCAGTATGCCGAAAGCAAAGAAAATGGGAGCAAAGGCAAACTCGTAAAGCTCTCCATGTGTAGCTGCGTGGCGAATTATGAAAGAAACTATGGGAAACTTCTTCCCTTCCATCATTGTCAACTCAGATGCGCAGTATAGGAAAGTAACCACTAAAATGAGCAGTGCAACTGCGGATCGTCCTAATAAGCTTGAAAGTATGGGAACTGTGAAACCGCACCCGTGGATAATCTCTCGAAAAACTGCGTTTTTTGAGGGCCAAACTCTCCTCTTTGGGGCTTCACCTTCTATTAAAGGTAAGGTTTCAATTAATCCTCCAGTTACCACATGATCCGCCTTTATACGAATCACAAAGTCTGGATTGAAACCTATTTTTAACATGCCTGGAAGCATCATCGGCGCATTGTTACGGTCATCAGCAATCACAACGCATTTTTCTGGGCCTAATCCTTCCATTTCCAAAACTTTTTTCAAAACCTGAAGTTTTCCATTTTCTTCTATAGTCTCGCCAGAAACCTTACCCGTCACAACTCCATCTTCTGTCTGCAAATCAAACCCGAAAGCATAATCAGCCTTAAGTCTCAATGCTAAATCCTCTACAACAAAACTTGGCAATCCAGAACTTATCAAAACAGTTTTCCAACCCTCACAGCCAAGTTTTCCAAAAACTTCTTCCGCATCAGCCATTAATGGAATTACTCTGAAAACTTGCAGAAGCTCTTTCACTTTGAAACCTTTAAAAACTCTAAATATCTTGTTCAAGGCAGATTTCAATGATATGAGATTCAACTCATAGAGAATCCCATAAAAAACTATTTTCACGAACTGTGAAAAACGAAGATTCCTACCTACTTCAAACAGCAAATAACGATTTTTAGGAATCAAAACACCTTCAACATCAAAAAAGGCAATTCCACGTTTTCCACTGTTTAGCATAGCCCATCTGCACCAACACTTAATCATGTCAAATCTTTATAACCTTTGAATCCTTGTCCATGCACGTGCTAAAAAACAAATCATATCCAACACACAAGCACTGCATAAAAACTATGTCCATAAGCTTAGAAAAACGTGTTCTGCCCCGATGTTTCACGCAGGCTCAAGTGTAACTTCCATAACGTAGCCTGCAAGGCTTGGTTTTTCACCTCGCAAAAGTGTCATCGTTAGCTTGGGAATTACTATTCGTCCATCTTTTCCCATTCTTGCATAAAAGGTTTGCCAGCCAGAGTAGAAGTCGACGGCGGTTAGACTAACCTTTAAAACCTGCGTAGGCTCCATCTTGAACTGCCACCGAATCAGCTTGGGAACTTGAACGCGGTTCCCTTTCTGCAACACTGCTTTGAAGCTAACTATCTCAGTTAGGGGCATGTTGAATTTTCACCTTTTATTGACTTTTCAAGACTTTCTGCGTCACTATTAGACGTGGGTAAAGCAAGATCTAAGGCTTGTTGCTGAAACGAAGCTTGAAACAAGCTTTTTAAAAAACGGGCCGGGGGATGCCAATTTTACTTTTAGATTTTAAAAACAAATGTTTGCATTAAGTTTGGCATTGAAACATGCGCGCGCATTTTGTTGTTGTGTTTGAGAAAATGCTTTATTAAGGGCTTGGCTTATTGCTGTGCAGAATGGAAGGAGTAAAAGTGAGTGATGAAATTTCAAAGCTTCCACCTCAAGTTCAAGAACGCCTATTAAGGCTTCAGCAAGTTCAACAAACTCTTCAATCAGTGTTGGCGCAAAAACAGCAAGTGGAAATTGAATTGACAGAGATTGAGCAGGCATTAGGTGAATTGCAGAAGATGACTGATGATGCAGTGATTTACAAGTCTATTGGCACACTATTGGTGAAGTCTGAAAAGACAAAAATCACTGCTGAATTAACTGAGCGGAAAGAACTGCTGAACACTCGAACTACGGTTTTGGGAAAGCAGGAGGAACGCTTGCGAAGTCAGTTGAAAGATTTACAGGCTAAGCTTCAGCAGGACTTCAGTCCAGTTTCTGCCTCGCAGCCATAGGGCGTCTATTTTAGGTGAAACATGTGGAAGAGTTTGGCTTACCTGAGTTAACTAGTGAGCAAATTGAAGAATTATGCTCGGTCGCTGAGGAAGCTGCTAGAAAGCATGTTTTATCAAAAGTTCCTCGGAAAAGAATAGATGTATTAAACATAAGTGTGGAAGCTGAGGGGGCAAAACCTGTAACATTAACTGTTGATGCGGACATTGTTCTCTCGCCAATGATGAAAGACTTTGATGTGCAAAAACTCGTAGAGGAAGCTGCGAAAGAAGCTTTTAAGGCTGCTGAAAAGTATTTGAGGGAACTGAAATGGCATTCGCAGAAATAATGAAAGTTTTGGATGGGTCAAATGCAAAGCTTGTTGTTTTATTGTGTCACCATAATGCGGATCCTGATGCAATATGTTCCGCTTATGGATTTGCAGGTCTCTTAAAACGTTTGAGACCAGAAATTGAATGTGAAATCGGGGTCAGCCAGGGAATAAGCCGTCTTTCTAAGCATATTCTCGAGTATTTGCCAATAGATGTGAAAACACAGCCAAACGTTGGAAAGGCAGATGTTATGGTGCTACTGGATACTAACACGCTTCAGCAGCTGGATAATTTGGCTGAAAAAATGAAAAATTCCAAGGCGCCGATTATAGTTGTTGATCATCACGCTGTCCACCCTGAAACTGAAAAAATAGCGAAACTCTGCATAACGAATGAAGAGGCATCTTCAACATGCGAAATAATTTACAGTTTCTTCAAAGAGATGGGAATTAAAATAGGCGAAAATGAAGCTAAAGCATTGTTTTTAGGCATAACCTTCGATACAAGGCATTTCGTGTTAGCAAATTCATCTACGCTGAAAACTGTTGCTGAACTAATAGATGTAGGTGTAAATGCGAGAGAAGAATTGGCGATGCTTTCATTACCTATGGATTTTTCTGAACGTGTTGCAAGATTAAAGGCTTGTAAAAGAGCCAGACTTTTCAAGATTGGCGTCTGGATCATTGCATTTTCCCATGTTAGCGCCTATCAGGCCTCTGCTGCAAGGGCTCTAATTGACTTAGGTGCACATGTTGCTGTTGTAGCTGGGCAAAAAAATGAAAGTATAGAAATCAGTTTGCGTGGCACCCGTGATTTTTCTGAGAAGACTGGTATACACTTGGGCAAGGATGTTGCCAAACCTTTAGGGGAGTTTCTCCATGGTATGGGTGGCGGGCATTCAACTGCTGCTGGAGTGAATGGTGTTGGCGATGTTGAAACTGGGTTTAAACGGTGTTTGCGGCTTTTGAAGGAGAAGTTAGCTAATCATAATTAAGTAGCTACTCTTAAATGAACAAATAAATCGCTTAAACCTAAGGCAGGGATTAACAGCATGGCAATAATTGAAACCAGAAATCTCACATATACGTATCCAAGCGGAACAAAAGCGTCAATTAAAGATATTTCCATAAAAATGGAAAAAGGCGAATTCACATTAATCACAGGTCCAAGCGGATGTGGAAAAACAACTTTATGCCGATGTTTCAATGGGCTAATACCTCATTTCTATCAAGGCGATTTGAAAGGCGAAATAACAGTTTCTGGACTTAACGTTAATGAACATTCAATTTACGAACTGGCGAAACATGTAGGTCTTGTTTTTCAGAATCCAGAAAATCAGCTTTTTGCCTTATCCGTCGAAAAGGATGTTGCTTTTGGACTTGAAAACCTTGGGGTTCCAAGAGAAGAGATGCGAAAGAAAGTAGATTGGGCAATGAAGCTTTCTGGGATATATGATTTAAGGGAGAGGGCGCCTCACGAACTTTCAGGTGGTCAACAACAGCGGGCAGCTATAGCTGCTGTTTTGGCTATGCAGCCAGAAGTGATAGTGCTTGATGAACCTACATCTTTTCTTGATCCGTTGGGTGCTAAAAAAATATTTGAAGTAATCTATGAACTGAATAGGACTCTTGGGATAACTATAGTCCTTGTTGAGCATAGGCTTGATTTGACAGCAAAGTATGCCAATCACATAATTATATTGGATGAGGGAAAGGTTGTTTTGGATGGCGAACCTCGAGAAATTTTAAGTTCAGAGGAAACTCGCCTAATTGGAGTTGGGATTCCAAAGGCAACACGCCTATATCATGTACTTGAGAAAGATGGAGTGAAACTCGGCAGCACTGTTCCTTTATCCTCAGATGAGATGGCTGCCCTCTTAAAGGAGAAATTCAAAGCCAATGATTGATGTTGAAGATGTCTATTTCACTTATCCGAACGGTGTGGAAGCGTTAAAAGGCATAAGGCTGTTGATTCGAAACGGCGAATTTATAGCTATAATGGGACAAAATGGTGCCGGAAAAACAACTCTTGTTAAGCATTTCAATGGATTGTTAAAGCCGACTAAAGGAAACGTGCTTATTGATGGAGTTGACACAAGAAAAATCAGCGTGGCAGCATTAGCTAGAAACGTAGGCTTTGTCTTTCAGAATCCGGACCACCAGCTTTTCAGTGAAACAGTGGAAGAGGAAATAGCTTTTGCATTAAGGAATTTTGGATTCAAGGAGACCATTATAAAACGAAGGGTAACATGGGCATTGAACCTTTTAGGGTTAACCCAATACCGTAAAACTTCACCCTTCATGCTAAGCGGTGGAGAAAGAAAGAGAGTGGCTCTGGCTTCTGTGCTTGCATGGAACCCGAAAATACTCATTTTGGATGAACCGACTATAGGACAGGATTATCAACAGAAGGAAAAGCTTCGTCAATTCATTCTGCAAATGCGTGCTCAAAGAAAAACAGTAATTATCGTGACGCATGATGTTGAATTTGTAGCTGAATGTAATCCAAGAGTTTTGTTAATGCAAGAGGGCAAAATAGTGGCTGATGGTGAAGCTAAAAAAATTCTTACGAACACTGAAATTTTAACTCAAGCTTCTGTTGTTCCTCCGCAGATAGCTCAGATTTTCATCCAACTTGCTGATTTGGGGCTTCCTCAAAACATAATTGACATTTACGAAGCCCGAGAAATACTGCTTAAATTCTTCGTAGGGAGCATCAAATGAGCGTCTTTGACGGTCTCAAATTTAGAAAAGTTTACTCACCCATCCACGATTTAGACCCGAGAATAAAATTCATTTATGTCTTTGCAATTTTCATCGTTGCAATAATTTTCGGAGAACTACTGCCTCTAATAACACTTTTCCTAATCCAAATTCCCTTTGTTCTATTAGCTGGCATTAAACGTGAATGGTTGCGTTCAATGCGTGGTGCTGCCTTTCTAGCTACAATAATATTCCTGACAAACTTCATCTTTTCATACTTTGGCGGACGCGAAATGACGCTAAGCCTAGAAGGTGCTGCTGCCATGACAATGCGTTTTCTAGTGCTTATTGAATCCTTTTCTGTTTTCTTCTTGACAACATCACCTGACCATTTAGGCCTAGCCTTAGAGCAAACGCGCATACCATATGAATTTTGTTTCGCTTTCACGACTGCTGTGCGTTTTGTTCCAGTCTTAGCTGAAGAGGCTCAAACAATTATGGATGCCCAAAAGGCTAGGGGTTTAGAGCTTGAGCGGGGAAACTTTTTGAAGAGAATAAGGAATTACATTCCTATTCTTATTCCTCTAATCATTAGTGCAATTCGCAGAAGCCTCGAGTTGGCTGAAGCCATGGAATCCCGTGCTTGGGGAGCAACAAAAAAACGCACAAATCTTTATGTTCTGAAAATGCATCGAAATGATTTTGTTCTCATACTTATAACAATTGGAGTCTTAGCGGCTGCAATTTACATTCGTCTAAATTTCTCTATTCCTTCATTAAATGAGGTTTTAAGAGGTATATTTTAAACCGCAAGACTTTTAATATAGGCGCAAGTGTAAGGGTTTTTCGGAGTATGAAAAAGGTGAAATGGCTGAAAGCGGCAGCAGAAGAAATTATAGCCGGCATTAAAGATTGCATTGACCAGCTTAACATGAAGGAAGTTGAACGATTAATTGACCTTCTGCTTCAAGCGAAAGACAAAAAAATCTTCATTGTAGGAATAGGGCGAAGCGGTTTTGTTGCTAGAGCTTTCGCGTTGCGTTTAATGAATTTAGGCTTTAGCGTTTACTTCTTAGGTGAAACTATTACGCCAGCAGCAGAAAAAGGAGACTTGTTGATTGCTATTTCTGGAACTGGTGCTACAAAAATGGTTTTAACAGCTGGTTCTGCTGCTAAGGAAATTGGTGCAAAAGTCATTGCTATCACTTCATTTTCTGAATCTCCATTAGGACAAATGGCTGATCATGTTATAACAGTTAAGGGAAGAACAAAGATGGGTTGGCCGAGGGAAGAAGATTATTTGGCTAGGCAAATTATTGGTGAACGTGAGCCTTTGACTCCTTTGGGAAGTGTTTTCGAGAACAATTGTATGGTGTTTTTGGACAGCCTTGTTGTGGAGTTAATGCATCGTTTAGGGCGAACTGAAGAGGATTTGAAGCGTAGACATGCCACTATAGAGTGAAACGTTTGGAGTTTGGTGAAGATGCGTGCTAAATGGAAAAAGAAGAGGATGCGGAAACAGAAGAAGAAACGTCAGAAGCGCCGGGCGAGATATAAGTAAGCTTCTAGTTGAAAATTCTGGATATTAACCATAGTAAAGATTAAGTGTACATATAGCTTATTAAGACTCGCTACACACTATATTCTTGAAAAGATACTATGCGCCCTAATCAAACGGGGATCACACTAATGGTAAACAAGCATTCACCAGAGACTTCAGAAACTGTAGAACAGACAGGGTTAGGCGTAATAATAAAAGAAGGTGAAGGCAAAAAACCAGCCGTTTTCAGGGAAGTTTATCCGATAAAAGAACCTTACATTTATGCAGCAATAGTTAAAGACCCTGAAACCCAGAAAACACTATATGAAGTTATAGAGCCCACTCTTCACCATGAAGAGGAAAAGTGGCTGCGAGAAATTAAAACTTTCTTGATGGAAGAAGTTGATGTAAACCTGAAAGAAATAGAAACAAGGGAGAAGGCGGAAAATTACTTAAAGGAAAAAACCAAAGAAACAATCAGAAAATACCGCATCAAAGTTCCTCCAGAATCCATTGACAAACTCGTGTACTACGTAATAAGAGATTTCATAGGGTATGGAAAAATTGACTCTTTAATGAAGGATCATCTGATCGAAGATATTTCTGCAGACGGGGTGAACATACCAATTTACGTTTGGCATAGACTTTACGAATCTTTACCTACAAACATTATATTCAAGGATGAAACTGAACTAAATTCTTTCATAATTCGCTTAGCATATTTGGCTGGAAAGAATATTTCCATTGCAGCTCCAATTTTGGATGCTTCGCTTCCTGATGGTAGTCGAATACAGTTAACATATGGAAATGAGGTGACAAGAAGAGGTTCAACCTTTACTATTCGACGCTTCAGAGTTGATCCATTAACCATTTCTGATTTGATTGCTTTCAACACGATCTCTTCTGAAATGGCTGCATACCTATGGTACATCATAGAAAATAGGGCTTCGGTGCTGGTTGCTGGCGGTGTTGCCGCTGGAAAAACAACTATGCTAAATTGTTTGTCCATGTTTATAAAGCCTGAAATGAAAGTGGTGAGTGTAGAAGACACGCAGGAGCTTAATCTTCCACACGAAAATTGGATTCCATCTGTTGTAAGACTTGGGTTTGGACATGAAGATAAGAAAGCTGGCTCAATCACTTTATTTGACCTGTTAAGGGCTGCTGTGAGACAGAGACCAGACTATATCATTGTAGGTGAGGTACGAGGTGAAGAAGCATACACATTATTTCAGGCAATGGCAACTGGGCATCTTGGTTTAAGCACAATCCATGCGGAATCTGTTGAAGCTGTGATAAACCGTCTGGGATCTGAGCCTATGAACATTCCGAAGTCGCTTATTGCAATGACCAACGTTATAATGGTTATGGGTAGAACAGAAATTGGAGGAAAACCTGCGAGGAGAGCAACTACAACAACAGAAATTTTAGAACTTGATTCTGAAAAAGGAGATATATTAACCGAAGATGTTTTTCGTTGGAACCCGAAAGAAGACAATTTTGTCTATTCTGGTCACAGCACAATTTTAGATAGGCACATTAGAAAATTTGACTTAAAAGAAGAGAGCGTTAAATCTGAATTAAACCAGCGAAAAACTGTCTTGGAATGGATGGTGCGTGAGGGCATTAGACGTTACATGGATGTTGCAAACATAATTCGAGAATATTATGCTAATCCGAATCGCGTATTCCAAAAAGCAAGGGTTGGATTGAAATGAAACCCAACAGGGCATTGGAAAAACTTGGAAGAATATACAATCGTTTTAAGGTTATGCTTAGGCGATCGGTTAAAAGTTTTCAAAATCATTCGTTTCCAGCGTCTCTTGAGGAACATAAACTTGGATTAACAAAACCTTATTCAATAGCTTATCAGCTTGTTGGTGAAAGAACTGGGCATGTTTTGCCTCTTTTTGCGGATTTGAACCAAAACCTGCAGAAGTCAGGGTTAAAGGTCAGTTTCAAAGCTTACGTTAGTCTAACAATTCTTGCTTCTATCCTACTGTCTTTCGCCACGGTAATTCTTGTTCCTTTTCTGCTAATTTTTGCGTTCAAAATATCGCTTTTTTCAGCTTTTCTTTTTGGTATTGGTGGAGGACTATTTGCTTTTGCATTTTCGATTATCGGTTTCTATGTTTACCCAATTTATCGTGCTGATAAGCTTAGAAGAGAGTTGGAAGACGAGTTACCCTTCACCACGGGTTATATGGCGGTTCTTACAAGTGCTGGTGTTTCTCCGGAAAAAATTTTCTATTCACTTTCAAACCTAAGTGTGCCATTAGCAATATCCTGCGAAGCCAAAAACATTGTTAGGAACGTGAACCTTTTCGGTTTGGACATAATTTCAGCTTTAGAGGAAACATCAAAAAGAACACCATCAGAAAAGTTCGGAGAAATGCTTGAAGGTTTCATCTCGACAGTGCATTCTGGGAGCAATTTGGCTGCTTATCTTCGTGAAAAGTCAAAACAATATATGAAACTGAAAAGAATAAGTTTGAAAAAATTCTCAGACACCTTATCTATGCTATCGGAATTCTATGTGGCCTTGCTCTTAACTGGACCTTTACTTCTTGTAATAATGCTTGCTGTCATGGGGATGCTTGGTGGAGGCGGCTTAGGCATGTTAAGTCCAGATCTTCTTCTTAGTCTGCTTACTTACCTGGGAATACCGATTGGTGCCGTAATATTCCTCATAATCTTGGATGCTGCATCACCTAGGTGGTGAAATGCCGAAGATAGAGAAGAATGTCAAAAAAATGGTTTGGGCTGTCTCTTTTTCTTTAGCTGTTGCCATAATAGTTTTTGCTTATTTTATGTTTTGGGGAAAAACACTATTTGATGAGTTTGTGTTCTTTTCTATTCTCATAGCTATTGTTCCTGTGTCAGTCTTGAATTACATCGATTATAAATGGAGAAAGGCGGTAGATGAGCATTTACCTGACCTTTTCCGAAGCATCGTTCAAGCTCAAGAGACAGGCATGACTCTCCCTCAAGCCTTGGAGGATGCTTCAAAGAGGGATTATGGTCCGCTTACAAATGAATTGAGAAAGATGACTGCACAAATTTCGTGGGGTATGACTTTTGAAGAGGCGCTTGTGGCTTTAGGAAGGCGTGTCAACACAATACTGGTCCAGAGAACTGTGCCTATGATAATTGAGGCTAGCCATTCTGGTGGTCACGTGGAAAAAGTTTTCGACCCTATGGGCAAGTTCATACAAACTACGCTTTTGCTTGAGAAGGAACGTCGAACTCAGACGCGGCCTTATATTGCAATAATCTATGTTGCATTTTTCGTGTTCCTATTTACAATTATTTTGTTGTTCAAATCATTCTTCGTTAGTATAGAAGGCTTACCCATACTTGGAACTGCTGTAATGTCGTCGGAAGAGACTCGGCGAATATTTTTTCACATGACAGAAATTCAAGCCTTCTTCGGGGGACTTGTTGCTGGGAAGATGGGGGAAGGAACAGTAAACGCTGGGCTAAAGCATAGCGTGATAATGATGCTTTGCGGTTACATAGCCCTAAAACTTTTCTTGTGAAGGAGATGAAGGCGATGGTAAAAGTGTTTTGCAGAATCATTAAAGATAAGCGGGCTATAACCCCAGTGTTAAGCAATCTCTTGCTTACAGTTGTGGCTGTAGCAGCTATGTCACTTGCCACAACAGCAACCTATCTCATAACAAGCAACTTGCGAGAGAATATGAGTGAACGCATTATAATAGAGGATTTATGGTTTGACAACCTAACTGGCAGCAGCATAAAAGTCTACCTCCATAATGTGGGAAAAGTTGCAATTCGCATCTCTGCAGTTTACATTAATCACACTTCTCAAATTTTCAATTCACCCTTCAATTTGGAAATAGGCGCCCACAAATGGCTTGACATACCATATAGTTGGGTTTCTAATGAGCTATATTATGTGGACATTGTCACAAGCAGGGGGTTTCACGTTGGAGGCTATTACAAGGCACCTTAATCTTAAGCGCAATAAGCGTGGCGTAAGCAACGTAATTGTTGTTATGTTAAGCCTAGTTTTGATAGTGGTCATAGTTGGTAATGTTGTGCTTTGGAGCTATCAAATGAATCAACTTGACTGGGAAAAAATGCAAGAAAAAATCGAAATAACTAATGTAGAGCGCGCAATACGTTCTTCATGGTTTACGAGCGAAAACAACTATACAATAAATAATGGCACTTATGTAGGTGGAAAATATAAAGATACATGGACGGTTAACGATGTTTTTGAGACTTTTAGAGAAGCCTCCTCATCCTATTACGACAACTATTATCCATCCAACTATACTTTGTTCGGATCAACATCATACGTTTCAGGGTCACTCTCTGATTTGCAATCTAATAATAGCACGTATATGACGTTTGGGTCGTATAATACTGTTATAAACAACTCCCAGAACTTCATTGATATACAAAGCAATGTTGATGGCTTACCAGACAAAGGAACACACAGCAATTTTGCAAATATGCAAGCTGGTCCAGATGGCATTTATGACACTTTAACAGAAGCAGATACAGGTGGCACGTTTGGTGAAGCCCCTAATTCTGGCTCAAATTATGTCAGCACTTCTGCAAACTACATGTATCTAGGTGTTTATTCATGTTCAGTTAGTGGTGCTGTTACCCAAGTGAGTTTTTATGGTAGAGGAGCATCTGGTGGATATGTTAAAGCAGTAATCACTGATAGTAGTGGTAATATTTTAACAAATGGGGTTTCTGACCCGTTGTCATATCCAGCTACAGCTGCTTATTATACGTGTGTATGGTCTGGTAACAAGCCTTCCGTTACTGCTGGCAACACTTATTGGATTGGAATTATCGCAAGTGTTGCTGGAAGGCTTTATTACTATTCGTCAACAGGAGGCACCAGCAAAACAGATACAAGCAACAGTTATTCAAGCCCTACAAGCCCAAATGATGCAACTTCAGGAACTTATCGATGGAGGAGAATGCAAGCAACTGTTGTTAATTATCAGCTTGACCTTGAAGTTCAATGGACAGATGCAAACTACACGAGAACAAACGAATTCTTATGCATTTATGCTGGAACGCTTAACTCTGAAAACTTACAAGTCGACGTTTGGGCAGACTCTACATGGACAACAATAATTACTTCTCTAAACGCGAACCAATGGAACAACATTTCAGTCTCAAGCTACTTAACGTCAAGTACTTTTACCATTCGATTCAAAGGTGCTGTAGAAACAAACGACCCTACGCAAAGCAGTTGGCAAATAGACTGTGCATTACTGCACACTTGGGATGATGTTTATACTTGTGAGGTCGAGTTTACAGGAAACTCGACAATGGGGGCATGGTCCCAACTTATTTGGAAAATTGACGGCAGTTTCACAGCAGACAACATAACAGCAACATTTCAACTCTACAATTACACTGCCGGACAGTATTCCACAGACGAAGACAGTTATGGTTACATAACCGATACGATAGGAACAACGGATAAAACTAAAAACCAAACAATAACTGTGAATCCCACTGATTTCAGAAACGCAACAAGCGGTGAATGGAAAGTGAAAATCATAGGCGTAAAGGCAACGTCAACGCCATTTGATTTAAGAGTGGATTGGATTGAACTGGAACTATCGTCGGAGAACACTCAAAGTCTAAGCATCACTGGAGATTTTGTTTTAGACACATCTACATATCCTCTGGCATACATAAATCATATTGAAATTCAAATTCGCTTCAAAGCAAATGACACTATGGAGAATTGGCGTTTGAAAGCATATAACTGGACGAGTGGGCAATACGACGTTATTGGCGAATTATCGGCAACAACCGAGTTTGAAAATCAAATGTTAAACTTGACAAAAAACTATGTAAATGACAGCAATAGCACGTTAAGGCTGGAGTTTTGTGACACAACTCCTGATGCCACTCAGACAATCGTCGATATAGATTTCTTCGGTGTACGTGCAGCAATTGCGGGTGCAAGCTTTAGCTTCAGAAACTCTGGATCTTTAACAACACGCATCGTAGCCATGTGGATTATTAACCAGACAAACCATGAACGCTACGATGTTGACTTATTCATAAATGCTGGAGAAGATCTAGAATACACCGTTGTGGGTATGCACTTACCTGAAGATAGATTTGTGGTCAAAATAATCACAGAAAGGGGCAACATAGCCGTCTCCGTAAAAGATTAGCTCACTATTTCTTTTGTTTTTCTTTTAATGCGTTAACAGCTTCCTTCTGATTCCGCGCTTCAATAACTTGGATGTTGTATAATTCAGCCATTTTCTTTCCGTTCTCATTCATTTTTGGAATTGCAATTAAGTATGCGTTGTCGGGTGAAACGTCAAATATTTTGGCAAAAAGCGCAATTACAGGTTGTTCTGAAACTGCATCTTCCATAGATGCTGCCAAATCAATCACCATTATCTTTCGCTTGACTTCACCCTTATAGGCTGCGATGTCAAACATGTGATTTGCCCCAGATTTACCTTTTAAAAAGGCTGGGCTTTCAACTTTAAATCCATTTTCTACAAGAAAATTCCTTACGGGAGCAATCAAAGCCAAGTTTACGCCGATTTCTCCTTTTACCTCTTCTCTTAAGCTGTAAACGTAAACATCTTTAATCACAGCTTCTTCAAACGTGAAATTTGCGCGGCACTCTCTGCAGAAATGTGCCGTAATAGGAATGTCAAAGCTTTTGCCGCAATCTTTGCAAGTGCACCAAGTTCCAGCCTTTCTGTAATCAACATCAAGCTTTCTTAATTCTTCGTGGCATTTTGGACAAACAAGTTTGTTTCCCTTTCTAAAGTGTTCCTCAACATCCATGTAACCACACTTAACATGTTCAATAAGAGCACTTCTTTGAATTTCAAAAGATTTACAGTAGGGGCAGCAATAATGGATTGAAATGTTTGCAGAATCACATTTTGGACAATAGATAATCTTGTCGAAAAGTTTTCTTTTCAATATGCCTGCATCATAAAGCTTGTTCAAAAACGCTTCTACCGCTGTTGCGTCACTTCCTACTATTGCTTCAACTATTGGATAACGATAACCAAGTTTAGCATCATAAACTGGCTCAAGCTCAGCTATTTCACCACTTAAAAATTTGCTCAAGAAAGCTTGTGTGTTGTGGTCTTTGAATAGTTCTAATCGCTCCGTTTTTTCCATTTTCAGCATACTATTCCCAGGTGAATTATCCTCTGCCAACAGCTCTTACTAAACATTAAATACAATATAATACTTTTTAATTTTGCTGAAATCTTCAGAAAAGTTTTTTAAATTTCTTTTAACGGATGATTTGTAGGAAGCAATTAACAATGAATAAACAGTCCAAGCATATTGTAAAATGCCCCAAATGCGGTTTCACCTTTGACATAACTTATGGCAGAGCATTTGCCTGTTCCAGTTGCCCCTCTTCTGTGCAATGCGAGATGGCTAAATGCCCTAAATGTGGACATGAATTCCCCCTATCCCATTGATACAACTAGGTGATTATAGAAAGGTCTAGTATGGTTTAATTTCAAATTCACATAGCAAACCCTATTAGCTATACATTTCAATTCAACAGCAACAACTTTTCTCTTTAGAGCGCCTGAAAAACTTACAAATAAAACCAGAGATCCATAGCAAACTTTTCCTTCCTGAACCCTCTTAAAAAGAGCCTGAAAAAATTTTAGCTTCAACTTTGCCAAGTCCTTATCCATTTATCTCAATTTCTTCTATTTGGCAATTCAAAGCCCAAATCGTTATGTAAAATTCACAGTCACATTTTTTAATGAGAACCGTCTTATTCAAATGCAAAATATACGCATAGAAAGCACAACTATTGACGGTGAATCATTTGGCAACTCAAAAATCACCAAAACGTTTAGTGATTCGCTGGGCAACATTAAAAGGATTAGTTGCGATAATTTTGTTCATAGTAATAGCTGCATTAATAGAATACTCGATAGTTCTCTATGCAATGAACATTGGGGTTCAAGAAAAACAAGAAAATCTCTTACAATGGAGCTTTCTATTTCCAGGAACCGATTGGACAATAAAAATAATGATAAGTCCACTATTCCACCTAATTCCAGTGGCAGTCATAATTGCACTTCTTTTCAGCTGGATATATCTGACGAGGCATATAGCCATAAAACCATATGATACACGTAAAGAGAAAGTTGGCCCAGTTGCTAAAAAAGGAAAAGAACATAAAATGAAGAAATTCTTTGGCAAAATAAGTTCTGGATTGCTAAAAATCAAGGGGTTTGCATATGTTTGGCAGAGAATACATTTCGCAAGGGCAACAATAAAAAGCGCTCTTACCATCTTTCTAGTTTTTTCAGCATTTGTCATTATATTTTCTCTTCTTGCATATCCTAATCTAATTTACCAGAGAATTTCAAGTGCTTATCAAAACAATTCTTCGCTTCTTGACTTTGTAAAGGGCACTGAAAAAACTCTTGCACCTATTTTTGGAATGTTTTCGGCAATTGGCAGTGCCTTAGTGTCTGTTGCATTAGGTTTTAGAAGCATTGTCTTAGGCGTTGGGATTCTACTTAAACCTTTGGCTGACCTAGATAGTGCAGGAAAATACTTGGCTTTCCAAAATCTTGCAGCTTGGATTTCCGCGTTTGCAATTCTTTTCTATGGGGAATACGTACGAAAAAGTTATCGTTACAAGAGAGTTAGAAAGAGTTAATGGAATTTGATGGCTAGTCGTCCTAGATTTGGTCCTGCTGGAGTGCCTCCCACATTTAAAGTGTTGAAAGCAAGTTTGGCGGATGTTCCTAAGCTTTTACGAGAGGAAGGTCTCGACGCTTTTGAATATCAAGCTGTCCGATGGGGAATAAAACCACAAATAAAACAGGAAGACGCTGAAAAACTTGGTTTAGAAGCTAAAGAAAATGATGTTTTGCTAAGTCTTCACGGTTCCTATTTTATGAATTTCTGCGGCGAAAGAAACATAGTTGAAGCAAGCAAACAACGATTAATGGCATGTGTAACTGCAGCAGAATGGATGAAAGCCTACATTGTCGTTTTTCATCCCGGCTTCTATGGTAAGAAACCACCAAAAGAGACTCTTGACAATTGTGTAAAAGCTCTGAAAGAAGTCTCTGACGTTATGAAGGCTTATGGAATTGTGAACGTTAAAATTGGACCTGAAACAATGGGTAAGGTTTCTCAGTTTGGAAGCTTGGATGAAATTTTAGCCTTATGCGAAAAAGTTGAGCAAACACAGCCAGTAATTGATTGGGCGCACTTGCATGCAAGAGACAAGGGACGCTTTAGGACCGTAGCTGATTTTCGCAAGGTTGTTGAGGAAATTGAGACGCGTATAGGAATAGAAGCTGTCAGAAACATGCATTGTCACTTTACAAAAGTTGAATTCACTGATAAGGGTGAAAAATGTCATCATGTAATGGATGAGGCTGATTACGGACCAGATTTTGCATTGTTTGCAAAAATCATAGCTGAATTCAAGCTAAAACCTGTTATCATTAGTGAAAGCCCAATTCTGGATATAGATGCTATAAAAATGCGTAACATTTTACAAAAAGAAATGAAATGTTAAAACGCTGTTTTATTGCGATAGATTTTTTATTACATCTTTCAATGCTTCTTATGGGTATAAATATTGTCTAGATTAAAAGGATTTCAAAAATTAACATCAATTGATGAAGCTCTGAAAAAGTGGTTTAATGCTATGCAAATCAAAAATTTGAAAGTTGTCACTGTTCCTTTGCATTCTGCCTTATTCCGAGTTGCCGCAGAAGACATCATAGCTGAAGAGAATTTGCCAAGACTTGACAGATCAGCTGTTGACGGATATGCTGTAAAAGCAGAGGATACTGTTGGTGCATCACAGTTCAAACCTGTAATCCTCCAAATTACTGACGAAAACCAAGTACGCTGTGAACAAGCAAAGCAAGTGTGGACTGGGAATAGTCTTCCTAAAGGTGCAGACGCGGTTGTGATGTTGGAGAATACTAAGCGAATTGATGGGAAAATTGAAGTTTGGGTATCACTTACACTGGGTGAGAATGTTTCAAGAAAAGGTGAAGATGTTGCAAAGGGCGAAGTTGCAATAAAAATGGGGACTCGTTTAAAGTCTTCTCATTTAGGATTGCTAGCTGCCCTAGGAATTGCTGAAGTTAAAGTTTTTGATAAACCTAAAATAGCAATTTTAGCCACAGGCAATGAACTTGTAAACTTGAATGAGAAACTGCGAGAAGGTCAAATTTTTGAAGTGAACCGGATTGTTCTTTCAGCTTTGTGCTTTGAACTTGGCGCTAAGCCTATTGATTTAGGCATTGCAAAAGATGATGTTAAAGAAATTATTGCAAAGCTTAAAGTTGGCTGTGCAAAAGCTGATGCAATAATAACTACTGGCGGAACGAGTGTAGGGATCTCTGACCTTGCTCCAGAAGCTGTTAACAAAATCGGGAAACCAGGAGTTATAGTTCATGGCATTGCTATGCGTCCAGCTATGCCCACAGCTTTAGCCATAGTAAATGAGAAGCCAATTGTGATTCTCTCAGGTAATCCAGTGGCGGCAATGATTGGATTTGAAGTTTTTGCTAGACCTTTAATATTTAAACTGCAAGGACTGAAACAAGAAGAGTATAGGCCGATAGTGGAAGCGAAAATGACGAGAAGGATCAGCGCAGTTCTTGGAAGGAAGACTTTTGTGCGTGTTCACGTTTCCCAAAGGAATGGAAAATTTTTTGCAGAGCCAATTAGTGCTCGGGGTTCTGGCATAATTTCAACTATGACAAAGGCTAATGGTTATGTTGTTGTTCCAGAGAATAGGGAAGGCTTGGAAGAAAGCGAATCAGTTCTAGTGCATCTTTTTGATACAATTTGAGTGGCTGATGAAAATGTTTAGAAAACTTTTAACTCTGGATGAAGCTAAAAATGTCATTCAACAACATTTTAAGCCTAAAAATTTGAGAATTGAAGAAATTTCCATACTAGAAGCTTACAAACGTATTCTCGCTGAAGATGTAACTGCCGCTTTAGATATTCCACCTTTTAATCGCTCGACAGTCGATGGATATGCAGTTAAAGCTAAGGACACTTTCGGAGCTGATGAAAACAAGCCTATAGAACTGAAATTTTGTGGAGTAGTAAATGTTGGAGAACAGCCAAAAACAAAAGTTACTCAAGGCACAGCAGTGGAAATTGTTACAGGCGCCCCAATACCTGAAGGTGCAGATGCAGTTGTGATGTTTGAACATACCGAGCGAAGAGGCTCTCTAATCTACATTTACAATGCAGTAACAAAAGACGAGAATATAATGAAAGCTGGAGCAGACATTAAGAAAAGCGAAACTGTCTTGAAGGCAGGAGTGCAGTTGGGTTCAAGAGAAATTGGTGTCCTAGCCGCATTAGGCATGAAAAAAGTAAATGTTTACGCAATGCCAAAAGTTGCAGTTCTTTCTACAGGCGCTGAACTGACTGAACCAGGCGCCAAACTTTCGCAAGGGAAAATATATGATATAAATGCTTATAGTTTAAGTGTAGCAGTGCAAGAATGCGGTGGAAAACCAATCTATTTTGGTGTACTTCCAGATGAGTTAAATAAAATAAGGACTGCATTAAGAAAAGCGATAACTGTTGCAGATATGGTTATAACATCAGGTGGAGTTTCAGTAGGTCCAAAAGATGTTATGCCTAGAGTATTAAACTCCCTCGGAAGCCTAGGTGTAATCCTTTGCGGAGTTGCTATCAAACCTGGAAAGCCAACTACTGTGGCTGTAATAGATGAAAAGCTTGTTTTTTCGCTTCCTGGTCATCCAACTTCTGCATTACTGGTATTTCATTTGCTTGTACGTCCATTAATTCAAAATATGGTGGGAATAGCAAAAAGTGAAAATCTAAGGGTGAAGGCGCTGGCTGGCATGAGGTTGTTTCCTGCTAAGGGAAGACGTACATTTATCATGGTTAAACTGAACCGTGAGAAATCTGGACGATTAATTGCTGAACCTGTTCTCACAGGGCTTTCTGGTGCAATAACAACTCTTGCAAAAGCTGACGGGTTTGTTGAAATATCTGAAAATCAGCAATTCATTGATGCAAATGAAGAAGTTACGGTTAATCTTTTCAAAAGCCTAGATTAAAGCTGCATTTTAGCTTTCTAATGTTCTTCTTTTCATTGCCACGTACACCGTGAAAATCCATGTTAAGATAAGATATGCAGCTAAGCTTATGTCCAAAAGCAAAAATTCACCAAAGGAATAGTAAAATGTAACTATTGAGAATGTTGTTGCAATAAAAAGCAGCATGACAGCAATCCAGAGTGTCCAAAATCGTTTTCTAATTAATCCATATGCGGTTAGTAGGCTCAATATTCCAATTATTCCAATGTGCGGTGGAAAATTACTTAATGGCAAAACTGCAAGGAATATTATTCCTGCCACTATATAAAAAGCAAAAGGCACAAGTGTTGCAGCATTTTCTATTTTGAGCATAGATTTTAGTGGCATCTATCTATCGCCTTTAACTTTAATGCATTAACAGCAACACTAATAAATTTAATGTTTTCTCATCGTTTAAGTAACTCTATTCCTCTGTGCTTCCACTCTTACTAAAATAACGAAAAAGTTTAGAACTGGACAATAAGAATAAGCAAGGTGAAAAAGGAAAGATAGTTATGAGCCATCATGAACTTTATGTTTCCCAATCAAATGTTTTCAGCGGTTTTCAGAAGCATTATGAAAAAGCTGACTACATAGTTTTAGGCGTTCCCTTTGACGTTACAAGCACTTTTAGGACAGGGGCAAGATTTGGACCTAATGCCATTCGCTTGGCGTCACTCAACATTGAAACTTACAGTTTCCGCGCAGAGGTAGATGTTGAAGATTTACAAATACATGATTTAGGCGATTTGCACGTATCCACAGATACTGTCAAAACACTTGAAAGAACCATGCTTGTGGTTAAGGACATTTTTGCAGCGAAGAAAACTCCAATAATAATGGGCGGAGAACACACAATCACTTTAGGCGTTGTGAAAGGTTTAGGTGCTCAAACGTCAAAAACAGCCATAGTGAGTTTTGATGCGCATCTTGATTTACGCAACGAGTTTTTGGGACTTAAACTTTCGCATACAACTTTTATGCGTAGAATAAATGAAGAGGCAAAACCTGCAAAGATAGTGGAAGTTGGCACTAGAGCAGTTTGTAAAGAAGAATTAGACTACGCAAAAAAAGCTGGAATAGAGTTTTTCACTGCACAGCAAATTAGAAAAAAGGGAACCACAGAAATAGCAGAAGAGTTGAAGAGTAAACTTTCAGAATATAAGAATGTTTATTTATCAATAGACATGGACATTCTCGACCCAGCGTATGTTCCAGCAGTGCAGAATCCTGAACCAGAAGGACTTGAACTGCATACTCTTCTTGACATTTTATGTAATATTTGTGATAAGCGCACAATAGGCTTTGATGTAGTTGAGATTACACCTGACTATGATCAAGGCGTATCAGCGGTTCAAGCAGCGAAAGTAATATTTGAAGTTCTTTGCCAACTGGAGGACTCACGGAAAAATCCATAGTTCCAAATGTCCTCCAGGATAATTTATTTTCTATTTTTTCGACAGTTTTGCAATAAAGAAGCCATTGCAGCTATGTCGATGTGGATAAAGCCTCTGGCATTTTTCCAATCCTCTTAAGCCACGTAAGCCTATTTCAGGAGTTACATTTGTTAGCGAAAACTCTGGGTGCCACTTTAGAAATCTTTCAATAAGCATTTCGTTTTCTTCAACTGTTATGCTACATGTAGAATAAACAAGTATGCCTTTTGCCTTCACGTTTTCTGCACAATTTTTAATCATTTGCCACTGAATCTCAGTCATCTTGTCAATTGAACGTGGCGTCAGTCTCCATTTTGCTGATGGCAGTTTTCCAAAAGCTCCAGTGCTTGTGCATGGCGGGTCCAACACTACAATGTCTGCGTCTATATTGTATGGCAACGGGTTACAAGCGTCAGCAATGATTGGTTCAGCTATTTCAACACCCATGCGGGCAACCTCAGCTTTCCAGATGCTCATTCTTCGCTTAGAAAAATCCAATGAATGAATTATGCCACAGTTCTGCATAAGCTGTGCCAAATAAGTGGTCTTTGCTCCAGGTGCTGCGCAAACATCTAAAACTGTCATGTTGGGCTTTGGATTTGCTGCTTCTGCAGCGAAGCAGCTTGCTTTGTCTTGAATGTAGAATAAGCCTTTTTCGAAATTCTTTGTTTTTGTTAATGGTTTCTTTGCGGCTAAAACTTTGTATGTATATTTTAATTGATCAACCTTCTCAATCTTGATTCCTTCTTCTGTGAGGCTTTCAAATATTTCGCTTTCTGAAGCTTTCAGACTGTTCAATCTAATGTATATCTGAGGTGACTGCTTATTCGCTTCTAGCATGGCTATTGTTTCTCTTCTACCAAATTGCCTAACGCAATATTTTACGAACCATGTTGGATGGTAAGTCAAAAGTCCAATTTTTTCTTCATCGCTAACATTTTTAAAAATGGAGGCTGGATTTTGTGTCAGCAGAAAACCAAGATACGGTTCTACCTTCTTAAGCGTCTTCCATCCTAAAATAGAGCGGGCTTGTTTAGCTATGTTTTTGGCTTCATTAATGTCAATTTTAGACCAGTCCTTGGCTATTCGCGTCTGATAAACATAAAGCCGTAGAAACGCTTGAACTCCAAGCTTATATTCATTTATGAATTTTGGCTTTAGGACATTATTGATGAATTTGTCAATAAAATTTCGGCGTCTAACAGTTTCGCAAACCAGCATGTGAGCATATCGAACAGCATCAGCATCCCTAATGCCCAATTGCGCAACTGTTTTAGCAAAGGCTAAGCGCTCGCTTAATTTGCGCATTTCCATCCAACTTAAAGTTTCAATTGCAAGCATCCATGCTTCCTTAAGCAACTTTTCCACAGCCTTAACTCGTCAATGTTATAACTAAAAAGGTTAAAGGTATTTTCCTTTATTCCCGTTTATGTGCGTTTAAAAATTTTCCGGAACAAAGAATAAATAGGCTGTCGCGTTCTTATCTGAACTCGGTGTTTCAATATGGGGAATTTAGAAACACAACTCTAACAGAATTTTAAAACGAAGAGATCTCTCCATAAGCCCCTTGAACAAAAAAATTTTAGAAAATAAAAATAGAGAAAGAGAGCTTTCAAATGCAGACCATAGACTCCTTGGTCAACAATTAGATTTGTTCTCAATAAACGAGGAGGTAGGCATTGGCCTAGTGCTTTGGCATCCAAAAGGAACAATAGTGTGCAATATAATACGGAATTTCTGGGAAAAAGAACATGTAAAGAATGGATCTCAACTAGTCTGCACTCCACATATAGCCCGTGGGGAACTCTGGAAGATTTCTGGGCATTTCGAATATTATGAACACAACATGTACCTTTTCGAAAAAGACGGAGAATCCTACGTTGTAAAACCAATGAACTGCCCTTTCCACATACAAATTTACAAGTCTACGCCTAGAAGCTACAGAGATCTTCCTATAAGATATGCTGAGTGGGGAACAGTTTACAGACATGAAAGGTCAGGCACATTACATGGACTGTTTCGAGTGAGAGGCTTCACTCAAGATGACGCTCATATCTTCTGCACTGCAAACCAATGAACAAAGAAATACTAAAGCTTCTTGACTTCACCAAGAATATGTTACAGAATTTTGGCTTTCAAGACTACAAAGTATACCTGTCAACTAGAGACCCAAAGCAGCCAAATAAATATATGGGTTCTGAAGAAAATTGGAATTTAGCCCAAAAAGCCTTAGCTGAATCTCTTCAAAAAAGAAAGATATCATATCGTGAAATGCCTGGAGAGGCTGTGTTCTACGGTCCGAAAATTGACATCAACATTGTTGATGCTTCTGATAGAGAATGGCAATGTTCCACAATTCAGTTTGACTTCAATATGCCTAAAAGGTTCAACATTACCTATATGGGTGCAGATGGGCAAGAGCATGAAGTTTTAATGATTCATAGAGCTCTTCTTGGAGCCATTGAACGCTTCTTTGCTATTTTAATCGAACATTACGAGGGAAATCTTCCAGTCTGGCTTGCACCAACTCAAGTGAAAATATTGCCAATCAACGACAATTATACATCATACGCACAAACTGTTCTACGAAAACTGCAAGCTCATGGGATAAGGTGCGACATCGACACGAGTGCATCTACGATAAGCCATAAAATCAGAGAAACGGAACTGCAGAAATTTCCATACATGCTAATCTGCGGCGAAAGAGAAGCCAAAACAAAGAAAATATCCGTCAGAAGACATAAAGTGGGAAACATGGGTCAGTTAACAATTCACGAGTTCTTAAGAGAGATCAGAAAAGAATGCAACTAGTAAAACCTGCTTAAAACTTTACCAGCAAATATAAGGCATAGAAAAAGCAAAATTCCAGTGTCCAGAAAGAGATTTAGTAGACTTACTTACATATGTGAAATAGGCTAGAATGGCATGTCACAACGGCGTATAGACGAATTCTCTCAAGCTGAAACTAAACCTTCCAAGGAAATTGAAGCAGAAGCTCTGCCATTCACAGAAACTCTTCAAAAAGAAAGAAAAACTCATGGTTTTCCACCATTAGCCAATAATAGTCTTCCACCTTCCTATTTTGTCTCTGCAACGTATGATGGAAAAGTTGGAAATGCTTTAATCAAACTTTATGATCCAGTCTCAAGCAAGATATATTTTTGGTATGATAATACTGGACATAAACCCTATTGTCTAACAAATCTTTCGCAGTATGAACTTGAAAAAATAGATCGTTTACTCCAACATCCCAGCTTAGACCACTTCGAAATAGTGGACAAGTTTGACCCTTTGTTGGATAGAAATGTGAAGGTAACAAAAATTGTTGCCAAAGATCCATTAGCCATTGGTGGGCGCCCTAAAGGATGTATAAGAGACATAATTCCTGAAGAGTATCCTAAGGTTTCTGAAAGTTCAATCTCCTCTGAGCAAGTCAAAGTTTGGGAATCCAGAATAAAATATTATCAGTCTTACATTTATGATGAAAACCTTCTGCCTGGAATGATTTACAGGGTCAAGAATGGTAGGCTAATAGTTGAAAGCATTGAAAAAGCTGAAAAAATGATTAATCATATACGTGAAATTTTCAAAGATGCCGCACAAGAGGAGTTACAATTTATTGAAGAATGGGCAAGGCTTTTAGAATATCCAGCTCCAAATTTTCAGCGTGTAGCTCTTGACATAGAAGTTTCAACTCCTGTCCCAACAAGGATGCCTGATCCTCGTGAAGCAGCTTATCAAATCATTTGTGTTTCGCTGTATGGTTCAGATGGACAGAAGCGAGTTCTTCTTTTGAAACGAGATGGTGTTCGTGAAGGAAACGAGCACTTGCCAGCTAATGTTACTGTTGAATATTTTCCATCTGAAGAAAGGCTTGTCAAGGCTGTTTTTGATGCTTTGTGGAGTTACCCTTTTGTTATTACATTTAATGGTGATGACTTTGACTTACGTTATCTTACTCATAGGGCAATGAACCTTGGTCTCAGGCGAGATGAGATTCCAATAGAAGTTGGAAAGCGTGTTTGTCTACTAAAATATGGTGTCCACATAGACCTTTACAAGTTTTTCTTCAATCGTTCAATTCAAATCTATGCTTTCAATAATCGCTACCGTGATGTAACACTTGATGATGTTGGCAAAGCCTTAATTGGGATGGAAAAGATTAGGCTTGAGAAGGGCATAAGTGAATTAACTTACACAGAACTTGCTAAATACTGTTTTAGAGATGCTGAAATCACCTTTAAACTTACAAGTTTTGATGATGAACTGGTTATGAAACTTATTTTAGCATTGGCCAGAATTAGTAGCATGCCGATGGAAGATGTAAGCCGACAGGGCGTTTCTCGTTGGATAAGGAATTTTTTGCATAGAGAGCATCGCAGAAGAAACATGCTGATTCCAAATGCAGAAGACATCTTTGCGGTGAAAGGCAAGACAACAACTAAAGCAATAATCAAAGGTAAAAAATACAAAGGTGCTATAGTAGTTGAACCTGTTCCAGGTGTTCATTTTAACGTTGCAGTCATGGATTTTCCAAGCCTATATCCTTCTATAATAAAGGTTTGGAACCTCGGTTATCAATCCATATTATGTCAGCACCCAGAATGTCGCACTAATCTTATTCCAGGCACTCCTCATTGGGTCTGCACTAAAAAACGGGCCTTAGAGAGTCTCTTAATTGGCTCGCTTAGAGACTTACGTGTCCAATGGTACAAGCCGAAATCAAAAGATAAAACTTTGCCAACAGAGCTTAGAAGTTGGTACAACATCATTCAAGGAGCACTTAAGGTTATTTTGAACGCAAGTTATGGAGTGTTTGGAGCTGAAACCTTCGATCTTTACTGTCCGCCTGTAGCTGAAGCAACAGCGGCCATTGGAAGGCATTCAATAACCCAAATTCTCAACGAAGCGAAACGACTTGGCATCCAAGTTCTTTACGGAGATACAGACAGTATCTTTCTAAAAAACCCGTCAAAAGAACAAATTGAAGAATTGACACATTGGACAGAACATGAACTAAAAATGAGTTTAGACGTAGACAAAGTTTACAGGTATGCTGTTTTTAGCTCACGGAAAAAGAACTATCTCGGAGTTCTGGAAGATGGAAGCGTTGACGTTAAAGGTTTAACAGGCAAGAAAAAACACATACCCTTATTCATTAAAAAAGCTTTTGATCTAATGAAAGAACGTCTAGCCATGGTTAAAACGCCAGCTGACTTTGAAAAAGCCAAAAGAGACATAGGCGAAATCATTCGTGATCGCTACATGCGGCTAAAGAGGCGGGAATGGGAAAGTCTAAGCGATTTGGCTTTCCACGTAGTTTTAGGTGAAGACATAGAACACTATACAAAAACAACGCCTCAACATGTCAAAGCAGCAAAAACCTTGAAAGAAGGGGGAGTAGAGCTACGAGCTGGTGACCTAATAAGCTTCGTCAAGGTAGTTAAAGAACCGCATGTTAAACCTGTGGAGTTGGCAACAAATAGCGAAATTGATGTTGACAAGTACATAGCTTATTTACACTCTACATTTGACCAAGTATTAGACGCGTTAGGTTTGGACTTTGATGAAATAATCGGACTTACAAAGTTGGAACGTTTTATGTAAGACTCGTCGTTGCTGTTAGCCTTTGCAAAATTCGAACCAAGGCATATCCTAGTATGGTGATACTGATTATTGAGCCTATTCCCACTCCCAACCACCAAATCCAGAGTTCCACTTCAGTCAACCATGCCAGATAAGTGCCCACAATGAACGTTATTAACACTGTTGCTGCCAAGCAACCGAGGAATTCACTCAAAATTTTTCTGATTTTTGAAGCGCCTATTTTCCATGCCGCAACACTTGCAATGAAGTTTGCCAAAGACCCTAATGCAATGTCTGTGATTACACTGGGCATGGGGCTTGCTATATTCGCTACAGCACCACCAATTGTAACACCTAAAACTGCTGGCCATCCGAAAACTATAGACAATGGAATCAAAGCGTCAGCAACTCTCACTTGAACAATTTGAAAACTAATTCCAGCCAGAGCAAGAACAAGAACAGCGTACAATGCTGCAAAAACTGCTGTTAGAGCAATAGCTTTGCTGTCAAATTTCACTTTTTTCACCTCCTACGCCGGGGTTTATTACTGGCGGAACGGGTGGAGGTTCACTCACCCGCCAACACTTCATGCAAATGATAACTTGGAATTATTAAATGTTGCTCAAGGTTATTTCTGTAGTTCGTACAATAAATTATGGCAAGCTTCTAGAATGCTAATAGTCGTAACAATTGCATAATCAAAGCTGCAAAAGTTGAAGCTGTAACCAGAAGTGAGATTACTGCAACTATTTGTCGTTCGGTTAAGTGGCGATTGTAGGTTATAAGCGTAATTAGACTTCTCCGATGGTTTGAAGATAATCTTTTACCATCAAACGACATTGCCGCTCTTGTTCTAAAAAGAATGTAATTTAACAAAATTAATGAAGAATTAAGTATGAAAGGCAGAATAGAAACCAAAAGAACAGTTTTTAATCCGGAAATAATGGCAAACGAAGCTAAGGTTATTCCAATAGCAAATGAGCCTGAATTCCCCACGAAAATTTTTCCTCGAAAATTGAAAAAGGCAAGTGAAAGCCATACAATTAATGGAACGTACAATAGGATTATATTTGGTTCTGGTTTAAACATAGCTGCAAGCATCAATCCAATCATAACAATGCCTGGGCAAATCGTTTCCAGACCATTTAATCCACCAAGTTGGTTCACTGTATTAGTAGTCACAGTTACAATGAGCGGCAGAATTATAAAATAGTAATACTCACCAAAATTTATAGTTCCTAAAATAGGGATTGTCAAAGAAGGCGGTAAACCAAGATTTTTTGATAGTGAAATAAGCGGTATTGCAGCTATTAGCGGAAAAAAGACCTTATAGCGCCATCTTAAATCCATCCAGTCGTCAAGTAAACCCATAAAGCCTCCAAATAATATGCAAACAGCTAACGTAAGCGCAGGGGAAATGTTGTTGGGTGGTTGAAGATAATATAGAAGGAAAAGATAGGTTGCGCTTGCTATGATGTAGAGAACGCCTAAGCCGTTTGGAACTAAAGGCTTAGTTGCCTTATGCTCGTCTCTTGCCTTGGGAAACACAACTCTAAACTCCTGTTATGCCTAGTGAGTCAAATCATACTTTGCATAGTCAATTTCATATAAGCACACTAAGGCGTATAGATATACAGTGTTTCCCGCTTGATCTTTGCCAACTGCACCCACAACGCCGCCGAAGAAATGGGGATTTTTGAAATATGTGAGTGAAGGAGCATTGACATTTGCTTGGGCTGGTCCATATTGTTTTCCATTTTGCATTAATTTATAAAATAATGTTGCATTATCTCCTGTATCTTTCCATACAAAGCCATTTTGTGTATAATATCCCAAAGTGTTGTTTTGTAGGTTTGTTCCCCATTCCTTGTATTCCCATTTAGGCCATTCAGGTACGTATAAGTTTTGAACTTCTGTTGACGAGTTGGCTATTCTAGCCATCCACATCCATTTGCCTTCGTCTCCGCCATATCCTGCATCTTGGCCTGTGCTGTAAAATGTTATGTATACTAGAATGTATTTTGGTGGTCCATGTGGACCGTTAAATTGTTCTTTAAGTATTCTAACTGCTTGTGTTTCATTTGAGACATATACTCTGCCTATTAATCCTATTTGTGTAGTGTTTACTGTGGCATTATCTGCGAGACTTGTTACATTACCAAGCATTGTCAGCCAATAGCCATAATCCCACCAGCTGCAAACAACAGTTGTTGCAGAAGATGGGAGGTCGCTTAACCATTTTAATGCGTCCATCCACGCTGTGACGGGCGCACTTGGTACAAGTGAAAGACTTCCAGCTGTTATGGTGACCGGAGAGTAGGCTTGCATGTACACTTTAGGGACACCTCCAGATTGAGGCGCAAACGCAAAGTTTGTCGTCAGGATGATGAATATCAGGAAAACTGCAGTGCCACTGAATTCTTTTCCCACATGCTCTAAGCTGTATTTCTTTTTCGTCAAAATTTTCGGTGGCTCCTTCAAAAGTGTGTAAAATGGTTTCAGTATTCCTATTATGCCATAAGCTGCTAAAAGTCCAAAGAATGGTGCTACGAGCACAAACAACCGTACCATTGAGCAGGCAAAATAGGTGGAAGTTAAACCGAGAATTAAGAGGAACAGGTTCTTGTTGTCTAATTTTCTTAAGGCAAAGAAGAAGCCTGATATAAAAAATATTATTCCTATGCCAAATTCATAGTATATTGAGCTCCATGCTGAAATCCTATGTTCTGCGACGGACTCGTAAATCGGCGAAGCAGAACGTAAAAATGGATTTACAACTGACATGAATTTGCCAGTTATGCCTCCCAGATAACCAAGATGCCAGAGTAAGATGAAACCGCCAATCACCAAGAGAAGCAGAACTATTGCAAACATCCATCTAGCTCTAACGGTTGTTACCACCCTAAAAGCTTCTGAGAAGCACAACAATATGAACACGCCAGCGACGGGTAGAATAGCATACGTAGCAAGATAGGACAGGGAAAGCTTAGGGACATTAATTGCAATGAATAAGCCCAGTCCAAAGGTCAAACTATACGACAACAACAACCTTTGTGTGTATCTTCTAAGCAAGAGTAAAACAAACACGAAGAGAATCGTAACATCAATTGGATAAAATGCTGCACCCCATCCCATGCAGAAGTATCCTAAGACTAGGCCCGAGCCAACAGCATATTTTATTGAAGAAAATGTAGGTTTTGTTTCATCAATTGCTCTCAGAAACATAATTATAAACACTATGAGTGCAAGTATCCCTATTATCTCGTCATCATAGAATCCTAGTGATGTCCTTTGGATGTAGGACGGGCTAAACGCCAGAAAGAGTGCAGCAAAGAGGCCTATAGGCCTTCCACCTATATCTTTGCCTAGGAAATAAATTGCTAAACAGGCCAATGCGCCCATTATAGGCGGCAACATTGCACAGAAATTCATTAATGGAACATTTATGCCTAGAGCTGAGATTACCTTATAGAGAGACGCTCCAGTAAAAGGCAGGCCGGGATATGCTATAGTTGCCTTTATTCCCCAAGGGTACCATCTTTGCTGGTCATTCCACGAAACCCATGAAATGAATCCGTCGTCATGGGTTACTAAATATTCTGTGAAGTGATATTGAAAATATGGGTCAAATTCAGACAAATGCAGTACATTTCCGCCTGCTTGTATTTCCCATCGCATTGGGAAAAGTCGCACGGTAAAAGCTACAAAAAGGATAATTAACAATGCTGAATAAGTCATTATTGAACCATGGCTTATTGTGATCCGCAGTTTTCCTAAGCTTTTCAAACCGTTTACGATGCTTTCTTTTGATAAAGCTTCTTTGATTTTCATTTCTGGTACATCTCTCTTACACACATTATTAAGCTATTTTATTTCCGTTGTGGTTAACCTATCATTATTCCTTTAAGATTTTCGCTTGTAACCATATTTTTCTGGATCGTATAGCGGGAATGGTGCGATTTTTCCTTTAACTAGCTTATCACGTATTTTCACGTTGATAATGTTTCCTTCTAGAGCTTGAGATAATTCAGTATAGGCCATTCCTATTCCGCTCTTCAGTAATGGTGAAAATGTTCCGCTGGTGAGGCGTCCAATTTTTCTACCTTGTTCGTTAAAGATTTCACAGTTTGGTCTTGGTATTCCCTGTTCAATCATTCGTATTCCTATGCGCTTATGTTTAATTCCCTCAGTTTTCTGTTTCAGTAGTGCCTCTTTTCCTATAAAATTGTCTTTTTGGAGTTTGACTACAAAACTCAGTGCAGCTTCCAATGGTGTTATGTTTTCGTCGATGTCATTTCCATATAAGCACATTCCTGCCTCAAGTCTTAAAGTGTCTCTTGCTCCCAATCCGCATGGTTCAATTTCAAAGGCTTTACCAGCATCAAGAATGGCATTCCATAATTTTATAGCGTTATCCGGCCTTGTTTGTGTGGCGTTCCATATGAATATTTCAAATCCATCTTCGCCTGTGTATCCTGTTCGTGAGAGGAAAACGTCTATATTTGCTAGTCGTGAATGTGCGCATTTGAATCGTTCAATTTTGCTTAGATCATCTGAACAAATTTTCTGCAAGGTTTTCTCAGTATTTGGACCTTGAACTGCCAACATTGCTACATCATTTGAGATTTCCTTGAGTTTAACATTAAAGTTCTTGGCGTTCTTAGCAAGCCAATTATAGTCTTTTTCTCTGTTTACTGCGTTGGAAACCATCATGAATTTCTTCTCTTCTAGGCGGTATATGACGAAGTCATCTATTATGCCGCCTTTTTCATTACACATAACTGAGTACTGGGCACTGGCTGGAGACAATTTAGAGACATCATTTGTAATTACATAATTTAAAAATCTTTCAACATCTTCACCTTCGATTAGTACACGTCCCATGTGAGATATATCGAAAATTCCAACACTATTTCGCACTGCTAAATGTTCGGGTATTACTCCCTTATACATTAATGGCATTTCAAATTCAGCGAAAACTGTGAGTTTTGCTGTTTGTTGGTGTGCTTCATACAGCTGGGTTCTGCGAATTTTTTCTGATAAAACCTTTTATTCCTCCCTCAATATGCTATTTTATAGGTTTTACTTCCACATTGATTGGTATGAGCGAAAGTTTGTTGCCACATTTTGGGCATTTTCCGTCATGCGAATGCAAAATTTCATCTGGAGGCTTCAATTCCGCTCCTTCATACAAAACATAACCACAATGCTGGCACATGACACGTTGAGGCAAATCATCTCCTCCTTATTACATTAGGGAATAAGAATCTACGACATATTTATTGATTGCTAATCAATTCCACTACACTCCATTTTACATAAAACTTTTAATCTCAGATGGCATTTAATTCTGGAAAACTGTTTCCAATGTGCTATATGGTTTGTGCAATCATGGAAAAGTACACATTAATTGTCACCGAAAAGCCTGATGCGGCACAACGCATAGCCTCTGCTCTTGATGTGCAGGGGAAACCTGAGAAGATGGAAGACAACGGGGTGCCCTATTACGTGGCAAAACGGGACAGAAAGATGGTTGTTGTCTCAGCTATAGGACACTTGTATACTGTTGCAGAAGAGAAAAGTGAAAGAAATCGCTATCCTGTCTTCATTTTTAAATGGTTACCACGATATGCCACTGAAAAAGGTGAAGGGCAGATTCGCACTTGGCTTGAAACCATTTCCAAACTTTCCAGAGATGCAGATATGTTTGTCGATGCATGCGACTATGATCTTGAGGGAAGCATTATTGGATATTGCATACTGAAATACGCATGTGGTAATAAAGAAAATGTTGCTAAACGTATGAAGTATTCAACCTTAACTAAAGAGGAACTGGAAAAGTCTTATTTTGAAATGCTTCCTCATTTAGATTTTGCCTTAGTGGAAGCTGGGCGTACAAGGCATGAAGTTGATTGGGTTTATGGTATAAACCTTTCACGAGCATTAACAATAGCAGCAAGAGAATGGAGCGGAAAATATGCGATACTAAGCACTGGGAGAGTGCAGGGGCCCACACTTAGATTCCTTGTCGCTCGAGAAAAATCAATCAAATGTTTTGTGCCAACCCCTTACTGGAGTATAAAAGCAGCAGTTGAAATAGCTAATTCAATTTTTGAGGCAACGTATGAAAAGAAAATGATCGAAATCAAAATTGAAGCTAACAATATCATTAATGTTTGTAAAGAAAAAAACGGAGTAATCGAGAAAATTGAAGAAAAAAAGTTTCAACAGATGCCTCCAACGCCTTTTGATTTAGGTGCATTACAAAGTGAAGCTTACAGATTGTTCGGCTATACACCAATGCGTACATCAACCATCGCCCAACGCTTATACCTAGACGCTTTAATCTCTTATCCAAGAACCAGCAGCCAAAAATTGCCTCCAGCAATAAATTATGAGGCAATATTAAAAAGTTTAGAAAAGTTTCCAGAATATAGGAAGCTTGCAGCTGAACTTCTGTCAAAAAAAGAATTGAAACCTAATGAAGGAAAGAAGATAGACCCTGCACATCCAGCTATATATCCAACGGGTAATCTCCCTGAAAGAGAATTAGATGTTTCTGAAAAGCATATTTGGGATCTTATCGTCAGAAGGTTCATGGCGGTTTTCGGCGAACCTGCAATTATACAAAGCGTGCGAATGAGCATAAACATAAACGGGTGTCATTTTTATCTAAGAGGTAGGCAAACTCTGAAAGATGGTTGGCTACATTTCTATGAACCTTATGTAAGGTCCGAAGAAGTTGTTTTGCCAACAGCTGTGGAAGGACAAAAAGTGAACATAAAAAAGGTAACATTGGAAGACAAATTCACCAAGCCGCCACCAAGATACAATCCAGGTAGTCTTCTCAGAAAAATGGAAGAGGCAGAAATAGGGACAAAAGCTACACGAGCTTCTATAATCCAGACGCTTTATGATAGGAAGTACGTTAAGGATGAAAGAATGACTGTGACTGACTTGGGTTTTGGGGTTCTCGAAGTTTTGAAAAAATACTGTCCAACAGTTGTCTCAATAAAGCTTACGCGAGAGCTTGAAGAAAGAATGGACAAGATACAAGCGCATAAAGAAAAAAGGGAAAATGTGCTTTTGGACACTGTTGAAATACTCAAGCCAGTAACTGAAGAGTTAAAACATAAGGAGAAAATAATCGGTGAACAACTAAGTGATGCACTAAATAGAGCAAGGCTAGAGGAAAGGATTATTGGCGTCTGCCCAATTTGTCATGATGGAAAACTAAAGGTTTTATATTCAAGGAAAACTGGAAAACGTTTTATTGGATGCACAAACTATTTCCAAGGGAAATGCAAAGCATCATTTCCACTTCCCCAAAAAGGTGAAGTAAGACCTTTAGGCAAAAATTGTCGAGGATGTGGTTGGCCTACTATTCAGATTAGGGCAAGAGAAAGACGCCCTTGGACATTATGTTTCAATCCTAAGTGTACATTGAAAATAGAAAGGAGGAAAAAGATTGAAATGCAAACTGTGCAGTAGAGAAGCTGGTGAAAAGGATTATTGTGATTTTCACATGAGAGCTTATCAAAATGTTGTTGAGAAATATGATGTTTGGAATAGAGCTTGCGGGTTCTCTTGGAAAGAGTATTTAAGTGAGATTGCTAAGAACCCTTTAACTGGAGAATGGGCTAAAGAAATGGTGGAATATCTCGCTAAAAATGGAGAAAAACAAGATGTCAAGGGCAGTTAAGAAAAAAGTTTCATCAATTTCATATTCCTTTAACAAATTATATCGAAAAATCTCGACAGCAAAACCCTCAACCCTTATTCTCTCAGCAATAGTCATTGCCATTATAGTATTCTTTTTTGGTGGTGGCTTATATGATTTAATAATAAAGCCTTATTCTGCGCCTTATAGTGGAGGCACTTTCATTTTGGTTGATCCGAGACTTTCTGAGCAATTCTTGTCAGACAGCATCGTTTCAATGATTCTTTTTACTTTTGGCGCAATAGGACTATTAGTTATATACCAAAGTACAAAGTATGCGTATAAACCTAGACAAGCTTACATGATGTTTTTGGTAGGAGCGGTTCTCTTACTGTTGGCGTATGTTTCTCTTGAAGTTATATTGCACTATAAGCTTAGTTCATAGATTTACCAAGGATGTTTTTTTAGGCCTATTTTATATGCTGCAAAATTTGTGAGTATGTGTATAGGTGGTGTCATAATCAGCACAGTTATAATAAGGTTTAACGACATAAATTGAAGAGAAAGGGGAAATGAAAATAAAATTGCTCCTATTATGAAATCAACTTGATCAATTATCGGTAACAAGCCTCCAGGAGGAATTCCAACTCTTCTTTTTATGAATGCTCCAGTTAAGTCTCCAAACAATGCTCCTAAAGATAAAATGAAACCAAACGTAAGGGGGTACTCTGGAAAGAATGCACTTTCCACTAAGCCCACTGCAGTTCCTATTACTAGTCCTGAAAAGAAGCCTTGATAAGTCTTGTTTTGTCCAAAAATTGGTTTTCCATCAAAAAATTTTTTTCCAAAATCTATTGGGCTTCCACCACCAGTAATCACTGGTATTGCGTTTGCGCAATAGGCTGGAAATATGAACTTCAATGCTTCGATAATAATTTGCATAATGTTCATTTCTACAACCATCAATGAATTAGATATCGTGAATTCCAGTTTCCTCTATTTCTAAGAGGAATATTAGAGGAGATTGAATCTTTTTTGGAATTTTCTCTAAAGTTGCTTTGACCACTTGCGGTTTATCAGTAGGCTTCATGCTGATTATTGTATCAGCCCAGAATTTTAAAACCCTTGTGGCCACTGGTTCTACACTAACGAATGCTTCGTTGAAACTGCTTCTCACTTGGCTAGTCACCAAAGCAGCTATTTTATGGAGTTTTGTAGCTTGTGCTACTAATGCCATTTGCCTGTTCAATTCACGATTCAGCGTAAACGTTTTCTCTGGAGAATCTGCAATTTTAACCCGATAAAGTGCAGTAATAGTGTCAATAATAAAAAGTCCCAGATTTTTAGTAATGTAATCTGTTAACTTGTCTATGACCACTGTCTGTTCTTTAAAATTTTGCGGTTTCATTAGCATTATTGATTCTGCGGTTTCCTCGAATTTTTTTGAAGCCATCTGAGAAAGTCTTCTACCTGAAAATGTGCCATCGCAGTCAATAAATAATGTTCTGTAACCTTGTTTTGCACAGTTTATGGCGCATTGTGTAGCCAGAGTTGTTTTTCCTGTTTCAGCTTCTCCATATATTAAAGTAACATTCCCTATTGAGATGCCTCCCTCTAAAATTTTGTCTATTGTTTCACATCCTGTTGGAATTTTCCTCAACAATGCCATACACTCAACGAATATAAACCACGAATCTAATAATTTGTTTTGTGTTTCAGTACATACACAAATAGGAAAGTGATATGAAAGCAAAAATTGCCGTAGCAACAGTTTCAGGTAAGGCTTATTACCTAATTGTAAATGAATTAAAAAAGAAAAATGTTCCTTTTATAAGTCTGATTCCAAACAAGCCAGTTCCAGTGGAAATTAAAGTCGTCATAACCACAGAAAAAGAACAATACCTTATAAATCATGAAAAAATTTTGACATATAAGGATGAAACGGAACTAACCTCACTCATAAATGAAGCATTACAAATTGCTCATGGGAAAGAGTATTATGAAAAAATCGTTATAGGCGTTGATCCGGGAGAAGTGTTTGGGTTGGCTGTTTTAGCTGATGGAAAAGTTGTTGAAACAGAAAACTGTTTTAACATACAAGAAACATTGAATAAAATAAAGAATGTTCTGAGTAATTTCAGAGAAACTAAGATAACATCATTCTCAGTAAAAGTGGGTGATGGGGTTCCAGCATGTAAGGAAAGCCTTTTACGTGTTCTGGATAATGCATTACCTCCAAACGTAGTGTTAGAAAGTGTCAGCGAAGCTGGAACAAATCGCTACTTAAGCGAGAACAAACATAGAAGAGGACTGAGAGACATCGTGTCAGCTATAAAAATAGCTGGGAGAACTGGGCAACAATTCGAAAGGAGAAAACCGAATGAATAGAACAGTTGAAAAGAACAAAACTTTTCTAGTTGACGGTCCAGCCTCTGTTATTGTTGTTTCTGGTAAAGTGGAAGTTTTTGGCTCTGTAATAAGTGGCATAGGCAAGGTTGTGATACGTGAAGGTAAAAGGTTACCTTTTGTAGTCGAGGAGAAGGCGACTTTTGAAATTTCTTTGGGAGAAAATGCAAGTGCTGAAGAAGTTGATGGAAGCACTATTCCGCCTTCTTGGGGCATTGCATTCCAAGAGCTTTTGAAAATTCAGGCAAAACCTGTAGTTGCATTAGTATTAGGCACAGTTGATTCCGGAAAATCAAGTTTCTGCACATATTTAATAAACAGGCTGTTGCGTGAAAGGCAGAAAGTCGCAGTTTTAGATGGAGATTTGGGGCAATCTGACATAGGGCCTCCATGCACTATTGCATATGCTTTTGTGACAAAGCCCGTTACTGATTTGTTTAATCTTGGAGCAAAAAACGCATTCTTTGTTGGTGTAACTTCACCTAGTGCAAGTATTGATAAAGTTATTGAAGGGTTAGAATCTCTCAAAAAGGAAATTTTTGACGCAAACCCAGATTTTGTTGTCATAAACACTGATGGTTGGGTTGAAGGTGAAGAGGCAGTTCATTACAAGTTTCGGGTAATTGAAGAGCTTAAGCCTAACGTGATTTTCTGTGTTCAAAGAAGTGATGAATTGGCACCGTTTCTAAAGATCCCTGAACAGTTTGCAAAAATTTTTGTGGATGTTTCTTCAGCTATAAAACAAAGGGATAGAGAGAAACGTAGAAGCTTACGAGAGCTTGGGTATGTTAAATATTTGCATAATGCGAAGGTGCAGTCTCTGCCTATAGGATGGTTGAGGATTGAAGAGAACGATTTGCTTGGTTTAGGGAAGATGCATGAAACTAGTAGGCAAGCAAGGAAGATTTATGAACTTCTCGGAATGAAACCCTTGCATTTTGCAGAACTAAAAGACAAAATTTGTATAATCATAGGTAGAAGGCGTTGGATTAGTGAGGACAACATAAAAAAAACTGAAGAATTTGCAAGAAAGAAAATTGTCATAATTAGGAAAGGCGAAGAAGAAGGACTGCTTCTAGCATTATACAATGCTGAAAGAAAATTTCTCGGTATAGGCGTTTTGCACGAGATTGACTATATAAGGAAAATCCTAAAGATTTTGACCCCTATTTCCAAGGACATTTCAATTGTGGGTCTTGGCAGAGTTAAGCTAGACAAAAACCTTAGAGAAATTCCGCTTTCTCCTGAAGAAAGTCTCTGGGAACCTTCAATTGTTGAAAAACTTTTTTAAATGTTTTGAACCAGAATTTTATTGGTTTTTCGCTAAAACTTAGACCGTTACTCATTATTTCTCTGAAAATGATAAATATTGAACCGTGAAGCTATTAATAAGTAATGGAGATTTGATAATGGAACGCGCAAAGGTTGTTAAGGAAGAGATTTTTGAGCAGAATACTCATTTTCTAGCCGTGTATGTGGAAGCGAAAAATTCATGCTTAATCTTGTTAAGCGAAAATGAAGATAAACTTGGAACGCTTGCAATTGCCGTTCCAAAGTCTAAAGATTTGATTATCCCCTCATCGTCATCAGTTCTGTTAGGAGATAAAAATGCAATTTCAGCTCGCATGTTCGCAGAGTATGTAGCTTCTAGAAAGGGAAAAATCGTATTGGTTTCTGTTTATTTAGAGAAAATTGATGAGATGCAAGCACAATCGATTTTTATGAAATTAATTGAAAAAGTTGTACATGCAGAGTCGCAGAGAGAGGGTGTTTCTACATGAGTCTTAGAAGTTTTATTAGGCAGATGGAGACGGAAAAAGAAGTGCTGCATGTAAAAGATGCGTTATCAGTAAAGTTTGAAATTCCATCCGTAATTAAGAATTTTGACGATAATGGTCCAATTCTGTTATTTGAAAATGTTAAGGGATATAACACAAAAGTTGTTGCCAACGTATGCGGCTCTCGGAAGAGAATCTGTGAAGCCGTCAACGTTAACCAAAATAAGCTTTATCAAAGGTTGACTGAAGCTTGGCGTTCTCCTAAGAAGTTGAAAATAGTTGATGATGCAGTGGTGAAAGAAGTTGCTGAAAATGACTTGTCCAAAATTCCCATTTTAACTCATTTTGAAAAGGATGCTGGTTCATACATCACCTCTGCTGTTGTGTATGCAAAAAGTGTTGATGGAACCGTTGAGAATGTTTCTGTTCATCGCCTTCAAGTTTTGGATAAGAAACATTTGGCAATTCGTCTAGTTCCGCGGCACCTATTCAAGCTTTGGCAAAATGCAAAGGAAGCCCATAAAGACTTGGAAGTATCAATATCTATAGGCGTTCATCCTGCAATAATGCTAGCTGCTTCATCTCCAGTACCCTTCGGCGTTAACGAATTCGAAGTGGCAAATTCACTGTTGAACAACACTCTTTGCTTAACTAAATGTGAATATGTCGATGCATACGCTCCTGCTGATGCTGAACTGGTCTTGGAAGGCAAAATTTCCGTGACAAAAGAGGCTGCTGAAGGACCTTTTGTGGACATAACTGGAACCTATGATATTCAAAGGACACAACCCATCATAGAAATTGTTAGTGCCATGCATCGTGAAAACTATGCTTACCAAGGTCTTTTGCCTTCTGGAGCTGAACATCGACTTTTGATGGGTTTGCCCCACGAAGTTTTGATTTGGGAAGCTGTTTCAAGGGTTGTTCCTAAAGTCTATGCGGTTAACCTTTCTGTTGGCGGGAGTGGATGGCTTCATGCAATAATATCAATTGAAAAACAACTTGACGGTGACGGGAAAAATGCCTTACTGGCTGCTTTTGCTGCGCATCCAAGCCTAAAACATGCGGTTGCTGTAGATTCTGATGTTGACGTGTTTAACATTTCTGATGTAGAATGGGCTGTTGCAACTCGCTTTCAAGCAAGTGAAGACCTGATTATAATAAAAAACGTGCGCGGCTCCACATTGGATTCTTCAGCCGACCAAGAAACTGGCTTGACGACAAAAATGGGTTTAGATGCGACTAGACCTCTCAATAAACCTAAGGAGAAATTTGACCGAGCAAAAATTCCTGTAAGTAAGCATGCTGAAGCGCTGATTCGTAAATTATCTGAACTGTGATAAAAGTTGTTTTTGGACACCGATTTATATATTAGGGTTTGAAACAATAGGAAAACTGGTGATTAATTGTCAGGCAAGAAACAAGAAGAAACCACTGCGTCATTGAAGGTTGAAGATGTTATGATAAAAGAAGTGATGACTATTGATGAAAATGCCACAGTTAAAGAAGCAGCTGAAGTCATGAACAAGTTTGAGATAGGCTGTTTGATTGCGGTTAGAAAAGGGAAAGCTATGGGCATCTTAACCGAGAGAGATATGCTCAAAAGGGTTGTTGCAGAATCGAAGGATGCAGCAAAAACTAAAGTGAAGGATGTTATGTCAAGTCCATTAGTTGTTGTTGAACCAAGCATGGATTTAGAAGAGGCTGTGCGATTAATGTTTCAGATGAAGATCAAGAAGTTGCCAGTAGTTGACGGAAAACGTCTTGTTGGTTTGGTGACGTTGACTGATATTGCTCGTTTTCAACCTCAAATAATAAGGATATTAAAACAGCTTGCCATGAAACAAACTGCACCAAAAAGCATGAAAAAAGTAATAGACTACTACATTGTTTAAACAATCAAGTTTTTTCTCTCTTTTTTGAAGAAGTTTAAATGTTTAGGTTAGGGTCTCTAATCAATAGTTAAGAGATGTAAATGGATGAAGAAAACACTAATGCTAAAAGTTGATTTGCAAAAACCAGACATGAAAAAGATTCGAGTAGCAGCAAGCCTCATTAGGAAAGGTGGACTTGTGGCTTTTCCTACCGAAACCGTTTATGGCTTAGGGGCGGATGCCTTGAATCCAAAGGCAGTCCTAGCCCTTTTCAAAGCGAAAAAGCGACCGCTTGATAATCCGCCAATAATACATGTTGGAGATGCAGAATATATTCGCAAATTAGTGAAAGAGTTACCGCCTAAAGCTGAAAGACTTATGGAGAAGTTTTGGCCTGGACCATTAACTTTAATTTTTAAGCGTTCTGGAATCGTGCCAGATGTGACTGTTGCTAGTTTGGACACTATCGCTATTAGAATGCCTAATCACAATGTTGCTTTAGCACTAATTAGAGAAAGTAGCTGCCCAATTGCTGCTCCAAGTGCAAATCTTGCTGGAAAGCCAAGTCCAACATCAGCACAACACGTTTTAGAAGATCTTAATGGTAGAATCGATGCTGTCTTAGATGCTGGACCAACCTTTATTGGCTTGGAATCCACAGTTTTGGATTTAACTGTAGACCCTCCACAGATTCTGCGACCAGGTGGAACACCATATGAAATGTTAAAAGAAGTTCTTGGTAATGTGGAGCTTAACCAAGTTGCAGTTGCTGATAGTGCTTTACCAGTTGAGGAGGCACGTTCTCCTGGCGTTAAGCATAAGCATTATGCTCCAAATGCGGATGTGATTGTTGTCGAGGGTGAAATAGCTGCTGTTGTAAGCAAAATAAATGAATTAATTAATTTCTATATGCAAAATAATAAGCGGGTTGGCGTTCTCGCAACAGACGAAACATCAAGTCATTACAAGGCTGATGTAGTGAAATCTCTTGGAAGCCGAAATGATTTAGTTATTGTTGCAAGAAATTTATTCAAGCTTTTAAGAGAGTTTGATTCAGAAAAAGTCGACATTATAATTGCAGAAAGTGTGCCGCTTGAAAGACTTGGCTTAGCAATTATGAACAGGTTACGCAAAGCTTCTGGTTATAACATAATCAAGGTTTGAACATTATAGGTTCTATCCTTTTAGCGTAAAAGAGAGGAATTATAGATTATGTGAGCAGATTTATGTTTGCTATTTTTGTGTTTTTCAGGTGTTTTTCTGCAGCTTTTTGGCATTCTATCGCTTGTTTTTTGCTTGTTCTGGGCAAATCATTCATCATGTAGCATGGATAAAAAGCCAACAATGTATATGGAATATACGGGTCTATTTTGCTTATGAATTTGGCTATATTCTCCACTTCTTCAGCATCAATATAGCTTGGAACAAGCAATGTGCTAGCAGAAAGCATTGGAGTTTCTTTCCTTTTTGGATAGAATTTTTCTCCTATCATTTTGAAATTAGCTAATGTAGGCTTGTTTGAAACTCCGCATAAAGCGATGTTTAATGCTTCGCTCCATGTTTTTAAATCGAATTTTATGTTGCCTCCACTTTCAAGAGCGTATTCAGCTGCTTTTTCAGCGAATTTTCGGTTCATGTAACCATTAGTTTCCCAGCAAATTCGAAGGATACGATTCTCAGTTTTCGCTTTGTCTAGTGCAAGTCGACTAGTTTCAAGGCTGTGAGGCATTTGAGGTGATGGATCGCCGCCAAAATAACATATGCATGAAACATGCTTCTCATCTGCTTTAGATGCTAACGCTTCTGCGCTCATCACTGGCTCGTGCTTAGCAGAAAAGTTGCGGTAATGCCAGTTCTGACAGAATAGGCAGTCATAACTGCAAGCGCCATAGAAAACTGCAAGGTTTGAAAAGCCATGTTCGGCTGATGGCTTATTAGCATATTTTGGATAGCCCTTGCCTGTGCAGCCTGGGCAAAACCACCAACTGACGCAGTTTGTTGGCAAACCATCATGATACCACTCAAGAACACCTTTATCTGATGTGCCGCCGAAACGAGTTAAACGTCCATTAACATTCCAAACAAGTCCACAAAAACCACGATTTCCCGTGCCAATTATGCAATTGTTGGCACAGATTCCACACGGTATTCCATCAGCATCTTTTGGTGGTTCAGCTGGTAAACCAAAATCAGCATGGCTTTTGGCATGCGCTTGGCCACTAATCTTCAGAGCTTCTTCCGGCTTATCTCTTACACAATTTAAACATACACCTAATTTATCCGAAATTGTCTCAGCTTTTTTGCCGCAAACTAAACATTTTCCCATGATTCTAGCCACCACCAACAGGTGGGATTATAGCTAAAACATCGCCATCTGAGAGTTCTGTGTCCAGTCCCTTAAGTGTTGATGCACTTTGCCCATTAATCAAAAACTGCAAAAAGCCTTTAACATTGCCACTCCTAGGATCATAAACGTACTCTGCAAACTCTTTTCCATAATGCCTCTTCAACCTTTCAAGAACCTTATTCACTGTTACAGTTTCATTGTCTGGAAATTCAAGAGCTTCCTCTTTTTTTCCCACGATTTCCCTTAGGCTTGTGAAGAACCGGACTGAAATCAGCAATGTACAAACACCAGTATCAAAAATTCTCAAACCGAAATTTAAATCATTGTGCATCATATCATTATTTAGATAAGTTAAAGTAAAAGTTTATATTTCTGTGCTTTTTGCTTATTCCCGATAGTTGAAAAATAAGGTTTTAATGTTGAATGGAGGGTTTGTATGGCTTACCTAACAACTACAGCATCAGGACAACCAGTCTTAATACTTAAGGAAGGAACAAGTCGAAGCAGAGGCAAGGAAGCTCAAAGAAACAACATAATGGCAGCCCGCACAATAAGCGAGGTTCTGAAGAGCACATTGGGTCCACGTGGCATGGATAAAATGCTCATCGACAGTCTGGGCGATATAACAATAACAAATGACGGCGCCGCAATTCTGGATGAAATAGAGGTTGAGCATCCAACAGCCAAAATGATGGTTGAAATTGCAAAAACCCAAGATGACATGGTAGGGGATGGAACAACAACTGCAGTGGTTCTTGCAGGAGAATTACTGAAAAGAGCTGAAGAACTTTTAGACCAGAACATTCACCCAACAATACTCGTCAGCGGCTACCGCAAAGCGGCACAGAAAGCAATAGAAATCATAAACAAAATTGCAATACCCGTAAACATTGAAGATCGCGAAACGCTGAAAAAAGTTGCCCTAACATCAATGTCAAGCAAAGCCGTTGGCTCAGCCAGAGAACACTTGGCAGAAATTGCAATAGACGCTGTGAAGCAGATAGCTGAAAAACGTGGAGACAGAATGATTGCAGACATTGACAACATCCAAATAACAAAGAAAACAGGAAAAAGCCTTCTTGAATCACAGCTTGTCAAAGGATTAATAATAGACAAGGAAGTCGTTCATACAGGGATGCCTAAAAAAGTTGAAAATGCGAAAATAGCATTATTAGACTGCCCGCTTGAAATTGAGAAAACAGAATTCAGTGCTGAAATAAGAATCCGCGACCCAGTTCAAATGAAAGCCTTCCTAGATCAAGAAAACAAAATGCTAAAGGAAATGGTTGACAAAATCAAATTGTCTGGCGCCAACGTGGTTTTCTGCCAGAAAGGCATTGACGATATGACACAACATTTTCTGGCTAAAGAAGGAATATTGGCAGCTAGAAGGGTAAAGCAGTCTGACATGGAAAAATTAGCTAGAGCAACCGGTGGAAGGATGATAACGAATCTTGATGATTTGGCATCTCAAGACTTAGGTGAAGCTGGCATGGTTGAAGAACGCAAAATAGGCGAAGATAAGATGATTTTCGTTGAAAAATGCAAGGATCCGCGCTCTGTTGCAGTGCTTATACGTGCTGGGCTTGAAAGAATGGTTGACGAAGCAGAGAGAGCAATGACTGATGCCTTGTCTGTTGTTTCTGATGTTATAGAAAACAACAAAATAGTCGCAGGTGGCGGCGCTGCAGAAGTAGAAGTGGCGAAGGAACTGCGTGATTATGCCACAAAAGTAGGTGGAAGAGAGCAATTAGCCATCGAAGCCTTCGCTGACGCTATCGAAGTGATACCGAGAACCTTGGCTGAAAATGCCGGATTGGAACCTATAGACATACTTGTCGAACTGAGAGCTGCCCACGAGAAAAAAGAGGGCTTGAACATGGGAGTAAACGTCTTCACGGGCAAAGTTGAGAACATGCATGAAAATGGAGTGGTCGAACCGCTAATAGTCAAGGAGCAAGCAGTGAAGTCAGCTGCAGAATCGGCATCAATGGTGCTTCGCATAGATGATGTAATAGCTGCCACAAAACCAAAAGAAGAAAAAGGAAAACCACCAACAGGCGAAGAAGGCGAAGAATACTAAAAGCTCCCCAAATTTTTTCTAACACCCATTTCTTGCTTTTTTATAATCAAAAATTTAAAGCGCCAAACAATAATCTATTTCTGATCGCTCCGGTAGTATAGTCCGGTCAAGTATAGCGGCCTCTCGAGTCGCGGACCCGGGTTCAAATCCCGGCCGGAGCACTTGCATTTATGTTGGTCGTCTTCCGAGCGTAACTGGAAGAGTTATTGTTTTGCTGCCTCTAACTATTATTACGTTAATAGTTTGGTTTGGTGAAGTGTACTCTTCCAGAAAAGTTGATAGATCATCCATACCTCTAATTCTCGCTGTTATAGATGTCGCGTTGATTCCTATTATTATGTCATCTTTTTGGAGACCAGCTTTATCCGCTGGCCCTCCGCTTGTTATTTGGGCAATTAGCACGCCATAAGTTATGTTTGTGTTCATGGATTGGGCCATCTCAAAATTCATGTCTGTTCCGGATATTCCCAGCCAAGGATGGCTGTCATATGAACCATTTTTGACAAGGGCTTCGATTTCTCGCAATATTGTGCTAGAAGGAATTGCTAGCCCCAACCCTTGAGCAGCTACTCCTTGGGAAGTGATCGCAGTATAAGAGGTTATGCCCACGACTTCACCTTGATAATTCAAAAGTGGTCCTCCTGAGTTACCAGGATTTATTGGTGCTGTTGTCTGTATACAATCAGCTATAGCATAGTTGGACCATGACACTGAGACCGTTCTGCCAAGAGCACTGACTATTCCTGAGGTCATAGATCCGCTTAATCCCAAAGGAGTGCCGACGGCAATTACTGGATCGCCAACTTTTAATGTTGATGAACTTATGATTTTAAGAGGCTTGTACTCGTACTGTGGCGCTTGTGCTGAAAGTACCGCAAGGTCTGCGTAAAGGTCCGAACCAGTTACATTGGCTTCATAGGCATCTCCGTCTGTGAATGTTACAGTAATATTAAATGCACTTTGCACAACATGGTAGTTTGTGATGATCACGAATTGTCCAGTCAAGTTAGAGACAAACCCTGATCCTTGTACTCCAGAATAGATAGGGCGTCCCCAAAAATCATATCCTTCCACTATTACTCCTTGAACCACAACGACAGAGTCTTTGACATGCTCGTATAGTTGGGAAAGTGAGATATTTTCTCCTAGAAAGTAAGTGTTGTTTTCATTTTTGATGTTCTGCGTTGATTGAAGATTTAATATTTTTTCTTGAAGTGTTGAGATTTGATTTTGCAAGTCACTGATTTTATCTGTGATTACTGAGTAACCTAACGAATAGCCCAGCACAGCAGCAAATAGACTAACTAGAACAGCTGTTACTAAAAGAATTGCTGAGAAACGTGTTGCTTTTGGTTTTTGACTAAAATCCAATTTTAATCACTTCCATTTGTTCATAGTTTTTTTCCGCAGCGAGGGCAAAACGTATCATCTGGTTGAATTTCTCTACCACAATTGGGACAAGTGAGCTCTTTCTTTAAAAGATGCGTCCCTTGCTTCTCTTTTGTCAGCAGTTTTCCGTCGCTCAGAAAGAGCATTCTGCCTGCAAGCGCGGCTTTGTGACTGTCGTGCGTTACCATGACTATGGTGGTTCCATGTTCAATGTTCAATTTGCCCAATAGCCTAACGATTTCATAGCCAGTTTTTGAGTCTAAATTGCCTGTGGGTTCGTCTGCTAGAACCATAGCAGGATTGTTAGCTAATGCACGTGCAATAGATACTCTCTGCTGTTCTCCTGCACTTAATCGAAGTGACCTGTGATTTTCTCTCTCTGAAAGCCCCACTAGTTTTAGCAACTCTCGGGCTCTTTTTCTTTTTTCTTCTTTTGACTTTCTTATGCCTTCCATGGGCAGTTCAACATTTTCAATTGCGCTTAAGTATGGTAGCAAATTGAAGGTTTGGAAGACAAAACCAATCTTATGCCTTCTTATTTTGTAGAGTTCTTTTTCTGGCATTTTTGTAACATCTAAGCCGTCCAAAATCACTTTTCCGTAGGTTGGCTTGTCAAGGCAGCCTAAAATGTTCAGCAATGTTGTTTTACCTGAACCTGATGGTCCCATAACGGAAACGAATTCGCCCTTTTTCACTTTGAGGTTTACATCCGAAAGAGCTCGAATCTGACGTCCGC